>WLWD01004030.1_pt1 | contig 67652 bp, 64 predicted proteins | sample 6712731 | NCBI WGS metagenome assembly WLWD01 (sample SAMN12718690, study PRJNA576275) | sponge metagenome | isolation source: marine sponge | host: Mycale hentscheli | place: New Zealand: South Island, Marlborough, Capsize Point | collected 2014-11-01 | reverse complement strand
AGAGGTGTCGGATAATCCTCACGATTCTACTCCTGTTAAGGCTGAGGGAGCCCCTATAATTACCACTCTTTATCAGGTAGGATATGAAGAGATGAAACCACACAGTTGCATGGGAACAGACTCCATGGGAACAGACACTAGCTGACACGGAGTAGTTTGAGAAGCTTTAAGGTCCCATGATAATATATAGTTGCTAGCTGTCTCTGTGAGGTGTCATGGTTGATAACACTCTACCTTCCTACAGATGTGTGTGCATGTGTGTGCAATTGAGCATCAAATTAAATCATATTCAATGGATGTTCATGTATCATTATCAAAGGGTCAATAAAATGCAATAGATTGCATGTAATGAATACAACTCTCACACGATATCTCTAACAAGTATGTGTGTGTGTGTGTGTGTGTAGATAGGTGGTAGGTACGTGGTAGACTGTAGTTTGGAGGAGGAGTTTTGCAGTGACTGTCAGTTAAGTGTTGCTACCAGCAAAGATGGAGTACTCTTCACCAGTCTAGAGGGAAGTGGGGGAATCCCCTATTCACAATTGAATGACGTCATCGAGGTGAATTTCCCCCTCCTTCACCAGGCCTGGATGGTGTAGTTATAGTGTTTGTTGTTGATGTGTATGTAGATGGGACTGAAGATATCGAAAGACATCTTGTCAGACTTGAGCAGCAGCACATCCAGCCAGCCCGATTCAGAGTTGTTTTCTTAGCATGTTAACCACACCCACTACTCATTAGCCATGCCCTCTCAAGTATTTATTCAATATCATAGACTATCATTTGCACAAGTTATGTATGAATTTGTAAAACTACATGAATAAATAAGTTATAATGAAGTTTTATTGTTGTTCTGAAGTGTTAGTTGTTGTTGTTCTGAAGTGTTAGTTGTTGTTCTGAAGTGTTAGTTGTTGTGTCATTCATTGTCATGTGAGTAAACAGCAGTTCAGTCTTGGGTACTTCAGAGAGACCTTTGACTTGAGGCACACGAGGATTCACCAGTTCAGAGAATTCTTTGAGTACTTGTAGAGCGTGTGACCTGCAGTAATCCTGGCATGTGTGCTGCAGAAGCCCGAGCTCCAGCAAGGACTTGCGACTAGCTCTCCAGGTGACGTAGTAATGGTGGAACGAGGCCATATAGAAGTCGTTCACAACAGCAAACACTTGCTCCTGTTTATTGCAGACTTTGTTGAGGAGTCCATCTTCGAGGACGTCAAGGGAGAACTTGGTGAAGGAGAAAGACAATGCACAGAATGGCGTCGCTTTGGACTCCTTCATGTGGCAGAATTGGAAGATCTCCTTGCAAATTTGAGCAGTTCCTGGGTTGTCTAGGAAATAAATGAGTTGGGCAGGGCCTAGTAGCCCTACTTCTTGGAGATCGTCTGCAGGGTCCACTCCGCTGAATCCGATCTCTAGCCAGTGGGGGCTGAACCTGCGACATTGGAGTACGTTCCCTGTCAGCTTTGAATAAACAGTCTGCAAAGTGCGCAGGTGGAGACTCTCCTTGTTGCTGATGGAGCAGTAGCTGGTTGCCTGCATGAGAAGTCTTTCTTCCAACAGCTTCTTGGAAAGCTTTGCTCGCGTGAACATCTTTGGTTTTGTGAACTCTGACCTGGCCTTCTGAATGTGTTTCTTCATGGAGGATCCTTGGAAGTGAGCTAGTAGCTCGCTGAACGTCACGTCAGGCTGTTTGAGCATGAGCGTAGAGTCCGTCTGATCGAAGCTGACAGTTGGCAGTGAGTCCCACTCGTATTGGGCAGCCTGGTAGTTGGAGGTCAGAGGAAGGTTCAGGTTGGAGACTAGCTGGAAGGCGTAGTCATTGAGACTGGAGTAGGCTTGATCTAAACTTGCAGCAGAGATGATGTGTTGAGGCTGTAGCCCTCCCCCAACACGAGGCGGCTTATCTTTACTCGCTGATCCATTTTGTATCAGTACATAGGATCCTTCTAGACCGGAGCTGGCCAGTAGTTGGGCACTGCGGCTACTGACATTGAGTAAGATGCAAGGCTTGCCTTGTTGGATGGCTTCACTGAGCGATTGATGGCTCGTGCCAAACACTTCTCCTCCGGCCACTGGACTATCCTCTTCTCTCAGCTCAAATGCAGAATCATATTGTCTCCCAGAGCCTAAGACCAGCTTCTCCAGAGGCTTCATAACTGCCGGACCGTCAGCTGGTCTCAGCTTGGGTTCACTAGCAGCAGTTGAGACCGTTCTACTTCTTCTTGGTTCCTGACCATCCAAGATACCCATGCTGTGATTCTGTACCAGAACATGTCTCTGCAGAGGACCTGCAGTCTCTCTTCTCTTTCGGCTGATGGTGATGTGCTCTATGAAGTCACCTTGTGCGATGTGTCTGGACATTTCTTTGTGTGATATGAAGTGAAAGTCCACACCACTCACCTCATGCGTTCTTCTCTTCCGGGTGGTAGTGTTGATAACTTTAGCAAAGATGGTGGGGTTAGATTGAGCCAGCTTGTTCACGAGGTGTGTCCGGCCACACCCACTGGATCCGTACACCACTAATGTACAATACATGTGCTGGGTAGTCTGTAGCTTGGCTTTGGGAGATTTGGTGGAGGGGGAATGGGAAGAAGCCTTTTCTTTAGCTACCTTTATCCTGCGTAACTGTGAGGTGGGTGTTCGAGGGCCTTCTGTGTCTAATGTGAAATGAGGGACTCCATCCAAGGATAGTGGGGACAAAGAATGCTTTCTATCAGCACTTGTGTTGCCGCCCATTGGGCTGGACTCTTCTTCCAGCTGGTGTATGCTCCTCTTCTCTGATTTCTCTGGTTTCTCTACCTCAGCGCGCCCAGGAATGCTCAATCTACTCAGCCTAGGAGGATTTTTTCTTTCAGGAAGAGGTGGATTATTTTCCTGAGAAGGAGACGTTTCTTCGTCGTCGGATTTCTTCTGGTTGTTTTCATCGCTTTGACCAGCAGTAGTTAGGGAGAAGTCAAACTCGTCGTCCTGCTCGTGCTTCTCTTCTTTCTCACAGACAGGACTAGTCATGGTAATGTAAGCAACTTCCGAGTCATAATCAAGAGGACTGCTAAGGCTGTCCTCCAGAAAAGTGGCCATTTCGAACGTACAATTAATTTGAGCCACCGCCCATTCTTGCAACCCCCAGCCCCTCCCACATTTTACTGCAAGTTTGATTTTGTCGACTACTTACCTATCCAAGTGCACATAACGTATACACCCAAAGTGACCGCTATACATAGCCGTACTGTTATGCATCGCCGTCGGGGAGCGCTGCTCCTGGCTGCTGTCTTCTTAACATTGTCTGTCGCGAGAGAGGAAGTGAGTTTCGATTATGGGTGGAGGTTTAGCAAAGAGAGAGTTTCCTGCAACGCGAGTGCTTTTCCTCGATATCTGAATGGCGTCCAGTGCAGTGGTTTGAAGAAGGTCATGGCGGGCGCGGGCAGTGCTGATGATTGCCGCGACGAATGCTGTAATGATATGAACTGCCTTATATGGCAATTTGCAGAAGACACCAGGGAATGCTGGACAGGACAAAGCAGCAATTGCTCCAGGCATAACGCTGCCTGGGTGGGAGGAGCCAGAGAACCTAACAAACATCGGATCCCACCACAGGCACTCAGAACCTTTGATGACAGCAAGTGGGAGTTGGTAGACGTTCCTCATGATGGACTTATTAACGGGACTTACGATAAGTCCGAGATTGAGGGCCACGCCTACCTTCCTATGCACACTCTGTACTACCGGAAACATTTCCATCTTCCTAAGGATTGGAGATCTCATTCTATCTGGTTAGAATTTGATGGAGTGTTTAGGGCATCCAACATATACTTGAATGGAGTCTTTCTTCAGCACCATGACTCTGGCTACACCAGCTTTTCTGTTCGTCTAGATAATTTCTCGTTAATCAACTATGGGGAAGGCACAGATGTAGTCAATGTCATAGTAGTGCAAGCTAACCCGGGATCCTCCTACTCTGGGTGGTGGTATGAGGGCGGGGGTATATATAGACATACAAGACTTGTTGCAGCTAACTACGTGCATATTCCTAAGGACAGTGTTTATTCACCATCAGTACTTTACCCAGTAGTAGATCATGACCCCAAGGACCCCAGGAAAGGCCAGTATTCAATGACCATACTTCACCCTACAGTAGACATTGTGAACGAAGGTTTAAAGCAGGTAGATATAATTGTGACTTTCCAAGTTTTTGATGTTAATGGCAAAGAGGTTACATCAGCTGTTTTTAATATTGATACCGTGAACGCAAGTGGAACAGTGACGTACAAGTGGCCCATTTCTGCACCGAACCCAGTGGAGATATGGAGCATCAACAGACCATATCTCTACCAATTCAAGGTGCAAGTTCTGTTGGCCTCTAATCGGTCAGTGTTGGACAGCGTCACTCAATTATTTGGCATCAGTTATGGGCACTGGGATCCAAACGCCGGCTTTTCACTTAATGGAAAGCGTTTTATCTGGAGGGGATTTAATAACCACAATGACTTTGCAGGAGTGGGTGTGGCTATTCCTGATCGTATTCATCTGTTCAGAGGACAGATGATGCGAGCAGTGGGCGGCAATGCCTGGAGGATGTCCCACAATCCTCCTAGTCCTGTACTGCTGGATATATTGGATAACATTGGCATCATAGTATGGGATGAGAACAGAGAGTTTGGAGACAGCGATGTCTGGTTGCAGAATCAGAAAGATATGGTTAAGAGAGACAGAAGCCATCCCAGTGTAAAGGCGTGGTCTTTCTGCAATGAAGGAGGCTGTAGTCAAGGTGACGTGGGAGGAGTGGCTCAGAAATTCTCGGATGTCACTAAGTTGCTGGATTCTTATCGACCAGTCACTGCAAACATGAATGGAGGTTTTGGAAACTCCTCACTCACTAAAGTCATCGATGTTCAAGGGTTCTCTCATCAGCTCGGCACAACATACGACAAGTTCCACAAGCAATTCCCGGACAAGCCACTCATCGGTTCCGAATGCTGTACGTGTCGCAATCAAAGAGGGGAAGACTTTGCTGATCCGTCTAAGCCAGCGTTCAGTAGTTTTAATGGAGACTGTAACCAGATCCACACTGGCTATGAGCTCAACAGAGACTACGTGGCTGGCTGTATGGTGTGGACATTGTTCGATTATTACGGAGAGCCAACTCCTTATGGCTGGCCCATGGTATCTTCATCTTCTGGTTCCATTGATTTGGCTGGCTTTGCCAAGCCCTCAGCGTATTGGTATCGCGCCTGGTGGTACTACAGTGCCAAGAGTAATAAGACCTCCTCTGGGTTCGATGTGCCCTTAGAGGTCCCCTCTTTAGTGGACCCCTTGTCCTGTTCATCAAAAGAGAATTCTGATAAAGGGTACATGATCGATATAGTCCAAAACTGGGAGCCTGTAAAAGGTAAAGGGTTGCGCACTATTCAAGCTTATACCAATGCAAAGGCAGCTGCACTCAGTGTCAATGGTAAAGCTTTTGGTAATGTATCTGTCAACTGGCAAGGATGGGCTGAATGGAAGAACGTTCCTTATTCTCCAGGAAGCATCACTGCCACAGCGCTGGACTCCCACAATCGGGTGGTGGCCTCTGACTTTATACAAACTGCTGGAAAACCAGTTAGTGTGTTGGCCATGGTGGACGTTCCAAGTGTGAAAACTGGAACAGGGTCTTCACTTGTGCTGAATGGTCAAGACACCGGAATGATTTCTGCTGCAATAATAGATGGTAATGGTGCAGTCGTTCCTTCAGCTTCTCACAACGTCACTTTCCGAATCATCAGAGGTCCAGGAAGAATCATTGGAGTTGGAAATGGAGACCCGTCTTGCCATGAGCCTAACCAAGTTCCATGGAGGAGTGCCTATCATGGTCTGGCATGTGCTATTGTGAAAGTCACACAAGACAGCTCATCCTCAACTCTTCATCGTAAAAGACTTCTTCAGATTGACAAAGATGGAGGTGTGTTGACCCGGATAGTTGGTCCAGGCGACAGATCTGTCCCTCCTGAAGCAATTGTTGTGGAGGCTTCCGTAGCTGGACTAGGCACAGGAACAGTTTCCATCCCAGTCAGCAATGATGAGGACACTCATGGAGTTCTAGCAGTAGCCAGGACAACTCACAACTTTCAGAGGAAATCTTAAACTTATGTTGGTCTAATAAAGGTCTCTTATACTTTCCTATACTCTCTATCAAACCTTATCTTACATTTGACACATGATAAGTACTGTGCTTATATATGTAGGCGTGGTCTGAAAGGCGCTGAGACTTGTTCCTCTTTTCTGGACTAGTTCTCTCATCCATTTCCTCAGCATCTCTTGCAATGCTGCCTTCTAATTTAGTTATGACTGGCTATAATATGTTAAAATTAAAAATAAAACGTTGAAATTCTTGTTATTTGCCATATCATGTCATGTAGGTCAAAGGTTTAACATTTGCAAACCACTTAATTCACAGCCTCTTACTATTCTGTGTAGCTAGCTGTCTCCTTGGTAAAGGTGTGTCTTATTGGCTATTCTGAGGCCTTGGTAAAGGTGTGTTATATTGGCTATTTCTGAGGGCAGCTGTCTCCTTGGTAGCTAAAAGGTGGCTTGAGGCCAGCTGTCTCCTTGGTAAAGGTTTGGCTATTTCTTACATTTTTTGACTTGCTAAAATTGTAGACATGAATTGTTAAAACATTTGGTAAAGGTATTTCATAAAACCTCTGATATAGTGAACTCTCTAAAAAATCATCTCAACTTAGTAAATGTTTTGCCTGATTTTCCCCTTTGGTCCCAGTTTGGAGGTTCTACTGTATTAAGATGGGGAGAAAGCATAGGCCTACAAGCATTATCAAAGATAGTTGGATTAAAAGGCTTTTTTACCTACTGCATAAGGAGTATCTCTCAAGTGATAGTAGAGACTATTCAAACACAAGGAAGGTTTATAATCAAAATCTTGTTCACTGTCAATATAGGTAAATATTCATACAAAATTAAATTATTATTTGATATATGTACCACAGCTAACTAAGTGAACTGCATAATAACAGGTACATTTAGAACAAAATTAGCTATTAATAATCTGTCGCTGCTTCTAGGAGCTTCTGTCATAGGTGGCATGACTTCGCTGCTTCTAGGAGCTTCTGTCATAGTGATGACTTCGCTGCTTCTAGGAGCTTCTGTCATAGGTGGGATGACTGTAGATAAATATAAAACCAAAGAAAACGTGTCACTATTTACATGCAAGTATAGCAAGTAATAATTGTTTTATTGCATTTGAGAGTAAATTTGTGACTCATATTGTAATCGTAAATCATAGCAATCCTATTGAAGCACACCCTACAATGATGAGACTTAGCAGCTGTATTTAAATGGACCACCTGGCACAGGTTAATGAGGGGCACAGGTTAATGAGGGGCACAGGTTAATGAGGGGCACAGGTTAATGAGGGGCACAGGTTAATGAGGGTCCCAATGGGATTTATAGGGCTAATTAAGATATTTGATTTGATATTAGACCCCTCCTACAGGGTGTGGCTTATGACATCGACATCCACAGAGGCTGGTCTCATGGCACCAGCTGGATCTGATGTGCATAGAATGAGCGAGTAAATAATGAAGAAGTTGTGCTCTAGTGTTGGATTTTGCTTATAAAAATACTTGAAACATAGCTACTCAAACTCAAGTGCATTCTGGAATCATTTCATGGTAAAAAGGTTATATTTTTGAGTTATCAGAAATTTCTATTTGAATAAAACTAGTCTTGAAGTGTTTTCAGTACTACAGTTACCCAAACTCCGCCCATCCCTTCCCGCTCCTCATAGATGAAGGGCTATGACTAGACTCACCCACTAGCACTGAGATGACCAACAACTACCTCATAGTTCCATATATCAGACGGACTATAGCCAGGTTGCTACATCTTAAAATGAAACATCTGCTCAACGAATCCCAATCATTCAACATGACATTACCCATTCCTTGTCTTACAACAACATTGCCTGGTTTATTAATGAAGACAGTGCGACTGTCACTGGCAACTGCCTTATTTGAGTTAATAGCTTCCACTATATAATAGTATGTGGTATTGTCCTTTACATTAGTTAGCTCCACACGATAATCCTAGACAGATTCACTTACAAGGTGGAGATTAGTCTTGACAGCTCCGTAGCGTACTTGATAGTAAGTGTTAGGATCAAACATTAAACTAGAAACATTAACCATTCTCAACTTGGTTGAAGTGCTGCTGGCCTTAGTCACACTGTGCATAGGAAGGTAATAGTGTTCACTGACTGGACTGTTCATGGCTGTCTTAGGAATTAACTCAGCATGACCCAGATCAAGATACTCTTGAACCACTTGTTGAAATGCAGTCCACTTCCCTTTTCTGGAGACTGGTTTCTCATTTTCTTCAAATCGTTGAAGAGCCTGCTTCCTTGAGTCTCCAAGAGAGAAAATGCTTGCCTTGCGAGGGAGTGATACCTGGTATCTGCCTATAGACAAATACACATGATTGTCATTGAAATGTTGCATGACTATCCTTTCTTCAGACGTAAGACTGGTAGTCAGACTTGAGGCTTCCTCAGTCTCCCAGAACTTGAGCAGACATACCATTGAATGTTGGGCACACATATAAGCTATGTTTCTCTCCACTGCAGAGAACATAGTTGTGCCGAGAGGATGAGACTTGAACTGGTGCAGGTTGGCTGTGGTGTGCAGCAGCTTTACTTTTCTTTTGTTGGTTTAGCTTTACTTCTTGTTTATGAGTTGGAGTGTCCATGTCGGGTAGAGTCTCAGCCCTTTCTTCTAACTCAAGCAGCTTCGTGATAGGTAAGACATCCTTGGTGTGTTTGGTATGTTGTTCCCGGGCTGTTGGGGTTGATCTTGGGCAGTTTGTACACATACAATGAAGTGAGAAATGAACAGATGTCATACTGACCCATGTTCCCTTGAAGGATGTTGCGTGTTCTGTCAGTAAGAGCTTGAAAGTCACTTTTGCTCTCCTTGGTGAGTGGAGTCCAATCAACTAATGACACAGCATAATTTTTGTGAATTAGACAATGTTTGTCACATCTTTGTTCCAACAAAGTTATCATGTCTTCATAATGATGGCACTGAAGAGAAGAGGTGAGACTTGAGGATCTTTTATGGCACTTCTCCAATATGTAAGTTTGTGAGCTTGACTCAAATCACCGTTATCATGGATGGCAGTTTGAAACTGGTTCCAGAATGCTGCCCACTTCATGGGGTCTCCACTGAATGTAGGGAGAGCAATCTTAGGAAGCTGTACTTGAGATGCACAGCTTGAAGAGCTACTTCCACTGCTGCTCACATCGAGTGAAGTTGCAGGAGACTTGTCTGTGGCAGGCAGTTGAGTGATAGCTGAAGAAAGTTCCAACAGCAATCTTCGGATCAGGTGATCACGAGAATCAATAAACGGTTGAGTTCAGCTTCAACTTTGCTGAACCTTTCCATGACTATAGCAATGGATGCACCATAAGACTTGTCAGAGAACGCGTTGATTTTCTGTTCAATATCCTGCACTTGACCACGTAGAGAGAGAGAGTATCATGATAAGGGGAGGCAAGAGTTAACAGTTCATGAGCAAATAAGTCAGCCTCTTCATAGGCATCCAAATGCTTGGCTAGAGTTTGTTCTTCTTATCTTGATTGATGGCATTAGAATAATTCTCCACAATGTCCTCGTGTGTCTGCAGGTATGTATCATTTGCTGACTTCAGAGAAGAAATGTTCAATGCATCCAGATCTGCCCGTTGAGTATCTTGCAGTTTTTTGAGAACCCTAGTGATGTTTCCTGCTTGTCCTGATCTTTTTCTCTTTAGATTTTCCATCTTTGAAGATATTCTGAACACAATGCGTTGCTAAGACTTGAGAAGAATCGGACCAATGAATTTGACCACCAACTTGACCCTACTGATGGCTAAATAAACTGACAACTGCTACCTTTGACTGGGTTGTAAATCCCAGCCAGTTTGTACAGTTTGTAATGGCTGATAAAGATGGAGTATAAGGAACTTTGTCAGGTTAGTGTATTCAAATAGCAGCCCCCTCTATAGGCCCCCTGACTTTTTAGAAAATTTCTATATATTCAACTTTTTGTACATTATGTATTAACAAGCTAAATATAGGTTAGCTATCTAAATTGCAGATGCTTCTAATGGTAACTGCTTCTTAGCTCCAGCTCTTTACTATCATCCTTCAGGAATCTGTGAATAATTTGTATGTATAGTAAAACCAGTAGGACTGTCTTTGGTGCTTATAAACTCCCAGCCTTAAGGACAACTGTTTAATTATCTAGAAGCCACTTCGTAGGACACAAATTACTTAATATTTTTCTCCTTCTGGGTTGAGAGGCAGAAGCCAAACTTCTCTTTTCCTCTCAATTCCCCCCCCCCCCCCCTTTTTTCATTCTAGGTTATCTGCCTTTACAGTAAATTGTGTTTTTGTTGTTGTTGTTGTTGTTGTTTTATAAATATGAAACTAAACCAAAGTGGTAGAGAAATAGGAACAATGGATAGAAATATTTCATGCTACCTGAGCGTCTACTTTGCAAAAGTAAACATCAAGCGCAACGTGTTGTGAATACTTGCAGCTATAAAATGTTGTTATTGTTATGTAGTGGTTTCCTATTCCTTAGACAACCAGTTCATATCTAATGTCCTGTCCAGACTAGAGGCAGTGATGGGCATTGACATTGAGTCTGTCCTGGCCAACAGTCACTCTCAATTAACACAATCTACTGGAGTAGAACTACCAGACCTTGACCCACAGACAGATCCTGTGTATTATATAGAACAAGTTATTGTCACATGGCGTAGACTACATCATCCAACATGGCAACAACTACTGGACGTCTTACAAGATATTGGACAAGCTGAGCTGAGTCAGCAAATTGACACATTCATGAGAGGTAAGAGTAGCCTTATAAATGTTGTGGAAAAAAGACGAGATAATAATTTGGGATAGACAAGGAGACATATAGATAAAGACTAGGATAAATGTTAGAAACTGGGACATAGAGTTATAAGCTTGGACTTGAGTTAATAGACTGGGACATGAAGTTAGAGACTGGGACATGGAGTTAGAGACTGGGACATGGAGTTAGAGACTGGGCTTGAGTTAATAGACTGGGACATGAAGTTAGAGACTGGGACATGGAAGACATGGAGTAGAGGACTGGGACATGGAGGTAGAGACTGGACATGGGAGTGGTAGAGACTGGGACATCTGAGTAGAGAGGGGACATGGAGGTTAGAGGACTGGGACATGAGATAGAGACTGGTACATGGAGTTAGAGACTAGGACATTGAGTTAGAGACAAGAGCATGGAGTTAGAGACTGGGACATGGAGTTAGAGAATGGGACATTGAGTTAGAGACAAGAGCATGGAGTTAGAGACTGGGACATTGAGTTAGAGATAAGAGCATGGAGTTAGAGACTGGGACATTGAGTTAGAGACAAGAGCATGGAGTTAGAGACTGGGACATTGAGTTAGAGACTGGGACATGGAGTTAGAGACTGGGACATGGAGTTAGAGACTGGGACATGGAGTTAGAGACTGGGACATGGAGTTAGAGACTGGGACATGGAGTTAGAGACTGGGACATGGAGTTAGAGACTGGGACATGAGTTAGAGACTGGGACATGGAGTTAGAGACTGGGACATGAGTTAGAGACTGGGACATGGAGTTAGAGACTGGGACATGGAGTTAGAGACTGGGACGTGGAGTTAGAGACTGGGACATGGTGGAGTTAGAGACTGGGACATGGAGTTAGAGACTGGGATGTGGAGTTGGAGACTGGGACATGGAGTTAGAGACTGGGACGTAGAGTTAGAGACTGGGACATGGTGGAGTTAGAGACTGGGACATGGAGTTAGAGACTGGGATGTGGAGCTAGAGGCTGGGACGTGGTGGAGTTAGAGACTGGGACGTGGAGTTAGAGACTGGGACGTGGAGTTAGAGACTGGGACATGGAGTTAGAGACTGGGATGTGGAGTTAGAGACTGGGACGTGGAGTTAGAGACTGGGACGTGGAGTTAGAGACTGGGAAATGGTGGAGTTAGAGACTGGGACATGGTGGAGTTAGAGACTGGGACATGGAGTTAGAGACTGGGACATGGTGGATATAGAGACTGGGACATGGTGGAGTTAGAGACTGGGACGTGGAGTTAGAGACTGGGACGTGGAGTTAGAGACTGGGACATGGTGGAGTAAGAGACTGGGACATGGTGGAGTTAGAGACTGGGACATGGAGTTAGAAACTGGGACGTGGAGTTAGAGACTAGGACGTGGAGTTAGAGACTGGGACGTGGAGTTAGAGACTGCGACATGGTGGAGTTAGAGACTGGGACGTGGAGTTAGAGACTGGGACATGGTGGAGTTAGAGACTGGGACATGGAGTTAGAGACTGGGACGTGGAGTTAGAGACTGGGACGTGGTGGAGTTAGAGACTGGGACATGGAGTTAGAGACTGGGATGTGGAGTTAGAGACTGGGACGTGGAGTTAGAGATTGGGACGTGGAGTTAGAGACTGGGACATGGTGGAGTTAGAGACTGGGACGTGGAGTTAGAGACTGGGACATGGTGGAGTTAGAGACTGGGACGTGGAGTTAGAGACTGGGACGTGGAGTTAGAGACTGGGACGTGGAGTTAGAGACTGGGACGTGGAGTTAGAGACTGGAGTAGACTGGGACATGGAGTTAGAGACTGGGATGTGGAGTTGGAGACTGGGACATGGAGTTAGAGACTGGGACGTAGAGTTAGAGACTGGGACATGGTGGAGTTAGAGACTGGGACATGGAGTTAGAGACTGGGACGTGGAGTTAGAGACTAGGACGTGGAGTTAGAGACTGGGACGTGGAGTTAGAGACTGCGACATGGTGGAGTTAGAGACTGGGACGTGGAGTTAGAGACAGGGACATGGTGGAGTTAGAGACTGGGACATGGAGTTAGAGACTGGGACGTGGAGTTAGAGACTGGGACGTGGTGGAGTTAGAGACTGGGACATGGAGTTAGAGACTGGGATGTGGAGTTAGAGACTGGGACGTGGAGTTAGAGACTGGGATGTGGTGGAGTTAGAGACTGGGACATGGTGGAGTTAGAGACTGGGACATGGTGGAGTTAGAGACTGGGACATGGAGTTAGAGACTGGGACGTGGAGTTAGAGACTGGGACGTGGTGGAGTTAGAGACTGGGACATGGAGTTAGAGACTGGGATGTGGAGTTAGAGACTGGGACGTGGAGTTAGAGACTGGGACGTGGAGTTAGAGACTGGACAGTTAGAGACTGGGACATGGTGGAGTTAGAGACTGGGACGTGGAGTTAGAGACTGGGACGTGGAGTTAGAGACTGGGACGTGGAGTTAGAGACTGGGACGTGGAGTTAGAGACTGGGACGTGGAGTTAGAGACTGGGACATGGTGGAGTTAGAGACTGGGACATGGTGGAGTTAGAGACTGGGACGTGGAGTTAGAGACTGGGACGTGGAGTTAGAGACTGGGACTGGGATGTGGAGTTAGAGACTGGTGGAGTTAGAGACTGGGACACGTGGAGTTAGAGACTGGGATGTGGAGTTAGAGACTGGGACTGGGACGTGGAGTTAGAGACTGGGACATGGTGGAGTTAGAGACTGGGACGTGGAGTTAGAGACTGGGACGTGGAGTTAGAGACTGGGACGTGGAGTTAGAGACTGGGACGTGGAGTTAGAGACTGGGACATGGTGGAGTTAGAGACTGGGACGTGGAGTTAGAGACTGGGACGTGGAGTTAGAGACGGGGACGTGGAGTTAGAGACGGGGACTTGGAGTTAGAGACTGGGACGTGGAGTTAGAGACTGGGACGTAGAACGTAGAAATAGAATCTGATATGTTAAATTAATGACAGGGTGGATTGAAGAATTTAAATATGGAGTTAAAGCTAGAGACTGGAACATGAAGTTAATTATTAAAGAATAATTTGCATTGTTATTAGATTTAATATGTAACTAGTGAATTAAAATCTTCTGGTTTCCTGTAATATTATTTGCTAACATGTTACGATCTTTCCCAGTGCAAATTATTTATAGTGTGCTTATATTCTAGATTTTATGCCCTATGTATTTTTATGTGTCATATTATGTGTTTATTGTAGAAATAAAGCGTGGAGAAGCAACTTTGCTGGCTCTACTGAAGGGTTTACAGCAACAGTATTATTATGTCCAGTCATTGTGGTCATTCTATTATAGCTAGACATTCACAGTATGTTGTTTGTATACACTTGGAGATGTCAATAAAAAATTATTATAGATGGTAAAGTTGTTGTTTTTGTCCTGCATTAGTTAAGGTAAGGTGTCGTCACGTTACTTATTATAGTATGGGTAAAGGGTTTTCTAAAAAAATTCTCTCCCAACCCAGCGGGATAAATTAAAATGCACATGGGTCCTATTGTCCTCAATCATCTCAGTTTAAATAAATACTCTTGGGGAATATAACTAAATGCCAAAGAATATTCTCACTTAATTCTGCAATTGCATGTATTAGAAAAACTTATATTTAAGTATGTGTTAGTGCACAAATATTTTGTTCTTGAATGGAGTAACCAGTAGGTTTATGCCAATTCTGAAGTAAATTTTGTATGACATTTTAGCTATAGATATATAGCATTTGTTGAGGTATACTATTAGTATTAGCTTTATACAACATGATGTATAAGTCGCCTTATAACAATCATTATTCTGGTGTTATAAGCTATGAGTATAACACAAATAGCTTATACTAAACTAAAATAGGCTTATAACAACTTGCATATAAGAACCCTTATAATTAGCTTATAATTACGCAATAAGCTATTCCTTAAACCACCTTATATTCACATTTTGGTACAGTGATGACCATAGTGGCAAAGGAAGACTTGCAATTGTGGACCAGATTTTCAAGCTATAGCAAGCTTACCAGAGTCCTAGCATGGGTGCTGAAGGCTATCAAAATGTTCAAGAAACCAACTGTCCAGAATGCAACAAACTGCAAAACGACACCAAAGCTGTTGTATGGAGATCTACAAGCTGCCAAGTTCCTTCTAATTCAGCTGCAACAAAGAGACAGTTTCCCCACAGAATTGGCAGCATTGGCCAAGGAGCATCCTCTTCCTAATAATTCCCGCCTGAGGGGCCTGTGCACCAACATTCAAGAGCATGCTGGCTCCAAAGTCATAATGGCAAGAGGGAGAGTGAATTCAAGGTGGCTCATTCCATTGGCAGTTGACAGCTCACTAACAAAGCTATTGTTGAGGACCAGGCACCAAGAATATGGACATGTTGGAACTTCGACAATCAGTGGAATCTTGGGACACCACTATTACATTGTGGGAATCAAGAGGAGCTTGAAAGGAATTGCAAGGAAGTGCACTGTTTGTCAGCAAGCTAATGCTCACACCAAGACACAGCAGATGGGAATGCTGCCTGACTGCAGAACCCAGTTGGCACCACCATTCACAATAACAGGAGTGGACATGGCTGGCCCAGTGACATTAAGAAAGGGAGCAACCAGAAAACCTGTTTGTTACAAAGCATACATATGCATTTTTGTGTGCATGGCCACCAAGGCTGTGCACATAGAAGTATGCAGAAGTTTGGAGGCAGAAGAGTTCCAGGCAGCACTAATGAGATTCTCCAACAGGAGGGGCACCCCAGCAGAAATCCATTCTGACAATGGTGGAAATTTTGTGGGAACAGCAAAAGAATTGGCAGCCATCACCAGAATGATGCGGGAGACACAAAGCCACACCCAAGACATCAAATGGCATTTCAACCCTCCCAGGGCTCCCAATTTCGGTGGGCTCTGGGAGGCTGGAGTAAAGAGTGCAAAGATGCTGATGAAGAAGATGGTCCAGCCACACCCCCTGAGGATGGCGGAGCTGATGAATGTGCTGACAGATGTGGAGGCACTAATGAATAGCAGGCCCCTCATTCCGCTGGAAGAAGTAGAAATGGAAGATGAGCTCATGCTGACTCCAGGACATTTCTTAATCCAGAGACCATTGAAGGCACCACCCACTGCTCTCCCTTCGCAAGCCAAAATATCTTCCCTCAGGAGGTGGCAACTCACCAAGAGGCTGGCAAAAGACTTAGAGAAGGAATGGAAAGGCTGCTACATTAATTCACTGCAGTCCAGAAGCAGGTAGAGGAAGGAAAGTGTTAACCCCAGTGTTGGAGACTTAGTATTCATCAAGGACGACACATTAATGAGGAATAGCCGGTGGCCATTGGGAAAAATAGTAAAGCTGCATCCCGGGCCTGACAAGAAAGTGAGGACAGTAGATGTGCAACATATGAGAAAGACTTATAGGAGAGCCACCGGCATGCTAGTGCCACTGGACATCACTGAATGAACTGCATTGAACATATCAATATTGATTTCACTCCCTGGGCCCCAGTATGTTCAGGTATGAACACCAACATACATAATTATTATCATCATTTCATGCTATCTATGAATTACTCTTTTTGTTCCATTTAACGCACACTGGTGTGCGTTCATTAGAGTTTTCGTGCTTGTAATCATTGTTCACGTTGTTGAACGTTTGACCAAGTAATAAAGTGTATCTGGTTGAATCTTGTCAGCAGTTAACTGTTAGCTAGTATAGCTAGAGCGATTCCTCCTCCCTTTTGTTCCTGGTGGAGTTGAGGAAGCTACAAACAAAAAAGAACAAGTAAACTCACACACAGCCTCTACAGCTAGCTTGCTGTGTGTGTGCCTTTGCTACCAAGGTGGTCCTTTGGGAAGGAAACAAACATTCATTGCCTGTTGGGATTTACAACCCCAACACCCATAGAATTGAGGGAATCTAGCAGGCAGACACCTTGAGTGTGAATTTGCTTGGCTTCGTGGAGCTTGGTTGCTGCCTTAAGCAGCGATGAGTAGCCCTCGGAGATTTCAATGTCACGTTCCTGTTCCTCTTGTCGCTCTGCAGAAGAGTCCATTGGCCTCGCGCAACTTGTCGAAACGTTGCTGCAAAGCTTCGTGGAATGTAGCATTGTCTTTGTTATTGCTGGAGAGGTCTGCAAGATCTTCGAACAGCAGCTCTTCTAGGTGAACTCCATCCTGGAGAATTTCGAAGCGTGTCTTGTAGCGCGTCAACAACCCTCAACGACTGGTTCTCTTTGCCTTGACTGCATTGAGGTCAGTCAACTTAGCGATAACCTTGAGTTCGGCCGACGAAGACATAATTTCTAACAGCTGATGGTCTTCAATTACTTCCGGGTGAGCCTTGTTACCTGCTGAGGGACTTCGTGAAACATTGACAAGATAACTTACAGTTGGCTTTGCTCATCTTTGAAGTGTGTGTGCCGGAGATTTGCAGTCGCGCGTGCGGGCCAAGTCTCCGGCTCGGCCACGCCTCCGATGAGGCCCTGCTGGGGGTTGGCGCGCCCCAGGCACCATCGCCTGAGGCTCGCCCTTGCGCAGCTGAGGCTTATCTATCCTGCCGCAGTTGCACATTCCCCCCTTTACCCGCAACTCCAAATCAGTCACGGAATACCCTACGCCAACCTAGGATACCCGGAGAAATTCACCCCTTCCCTTACTACTCTCCCTTGAATTATTTGGGATGCGGTGGGTGGGGTCATCTCTGCCACGGGGTTCTGCCGTGGCCTTGCCCACCGTTCTGGATGTCCTCTCTTTCTTATCGTTTTCCATTCTCTTTTCTTTTTCCTACTGGTGCCCACTACACGAGACCAATGCCTCTTACCCCGGTCCCGGCACATGCGTCGAACCGGATACGTGTTCGGGCTAACACCCTCCACCCCTTTGATTGCCAGTCCCTTTAATCGCCGGTAACCTCGGTTCGCTGCGCTTTACCTGCCGTTACCTGCTGAGGGACTGCGTGAAACATTGACAAGATAACTTACAGTTGGCTTTGCTCATCTTTGAAGTGTGTGTGCCGGAGATTTGCAGTCGCGCGTGCAGGCCAAGTCTCCTGCTCAGCCACGCCTCCGATGAGGCCCTGCTGGGGGTTGGGGCGCCCCAGGCGCCATCACCTGAGGCTCGCCCTTGCGCAGCTGAGGCTTATCTATCCTGCCGCAGCTGCACATTCCCCACCAACACCCCCCAACATGACCCCTCGGAGAGCCCCGACTGCTCCGATGCACACACTACCCCCTTAACATAGGACTAGTCTCATCCTTACTTCCCCTCATGCCCACCTAGGTAACCCTCTATTTGCTACCCGTTTCCCTTTCTAGCCCATGTTGCCAATCGTACATTGAACAAAACTCGATTGCTAACAAACACATATGCATGAGGGGAATAAATGTGATCATGATACCTTGAACTCTGACTAGTCGTGGCTGCTGTTCTCAGCCTTGATCGTCTCTGTCCACTTCCTGGCCGAGGAAGCTTGGTCTCTCTCCTCTCTCCTAATATAGCCCTTGTACTCCCTGCTCCTCCATCTCCCCAGGGCTTTTACTTCCTCCTCCGAGGCACCGCCAGCGGCCGCTGCCGTGGCTGCCCCAATACGGAAACTGTGGCCGGAGATTCCTGCCTCCGGTATCCCTCTCTCCACCAGGGCCTTTCTGACTTCCACCACGAAGTCCCGCCTGGTGAGACCCACTCCGTCTCGCCCAGTGAAGAACGGGCCCGGCCCCGACGCTCTGCATACCATGAAATCCAACACAGCTCTCACTGGGCAGACGTCTAGATCTGTCCTGTGCAGGGTCACGAAGGCCCCCACTCTCATCCTGTCTGTTATGGACTCTTTTATCCGAACTCGGATCCATTTGGGGCTTGGGGCGTCCTCCAACTGCACGTCCCCCCACGACAGGTGGGCCTTCGCGTCGAACTCCACTCCTTCTGGAGCCAGAGCCTCTCCTGCCCTCAGGCAACCGAAAAAGCACATGCAGGCCGCAGCCCACAACATCTTTCCTTTCTCTCCCTTTGTCGTCCAAGCGGCCTGCATGGCCCTCATGTGGTGCCACTTCACGGGCTCTCTCCTCAGGTCGTCTCTCTTGCCCACGACCTCCATCCGTGCCAGGCCCTTCCTCAGCTGGGTCAGTCTGTCCATGGTACCCCAATCCGGTGCGGCCATGCCTGCCTTGATCTGAGCCATCCTCATGCAGGCCAGGTGGTACTTCACCGTCCCGGCCTTCAACCCCTCCCTGGCCAAGGTTACCACGTACGCCATGGCCTTGTCCTCCGTGATTGGCAGAGGACCTTCCCTCAGACTCCCGCACCAGTCTGAGTACCTCTTCCACGCGGAGGCGATGTGGGCTCCGCTATTGAGAGTTCAATAGCAGCTCCGACAGCCTCCTCCACTCCTGCCCTGACCAGGATTGACTTGCCGTGGTCAGCATCCCCAGGACCTCTGCCGGCACTGCCACTGGCTCCTCCTCCGTCACCTGCATGGTAGAACGAGCACTTTGTAACCTAATTCTGGACAGGTCGTCTGCCACCCCATTCTCAGACCCCCTGATGTGCTCTGCCCTCACTGTCACAAACAGTCTCGCCTCTACGAATGCCAGGCATCTCAACAGGTGCATGGACCACCTCTCTTTGCAGGCACCCGCCTGCACGGCAGCCACGACCGACATGTTGTCGCACCGGGCTCTAATGACTAGCCCTTTCTATCGGGCGCCCCACACTACTGCCGCTACCACAATTGGCAGCATCTCCTTGGGCATTATGCCCCACTCACTCGTCCCCGGCAGAGCGCTCCACTGGATCTGGAACTACCTGCCCTTCCAAGTTGCGCCACATCCCCAGTTCCCGGACGCGTCCGAGAACATCTCCCCCTGTGGTTCTCCGTCCACGACCACAGCCTTCCTGAGAGAGGTCCCGTTCCACCTCAGCCCGAACTGGTGCCACCATTCAATATCTGCCCTGGCTTCTACGTTCAGCCTCACTCTGCGACCGTCTCTCTCCACCGTGGTCACGAGGTTCTGCAACCTCCTCTTGAAGGCCCTACCCGGCCTTACCGCCCTACACGCGTGGTTGAGGGACCCCACCAGCGACTCCAGGTCCCTCCTCTTGCAGGACTTCATGCCCCTCCATCTCTTTAGGAGGGCCCTCATCTCGGTCAGTTTCTCCTAAGGCAACCTGACCTCCATCCTGACCGAGTCTATCTCCAACCCGAGGAAGGTCAGCACCTCGCTGGGACCTTCCTCCTTATTCTCGTCTAGCGGCATCCCCAGCCGCTGGCACGCCTCCTTGAATACGGCCATGGTCCTCTCGCACTGGTCAGTGCCTTTCTGCCCCACTACCACGAAATCATCAATATAGTGCCTGAGCCATACTGCACCTCTCCTCGTGGCAATCCACTCTATGGCATCCCCCACGGCCGTAAACAACAAAGGGGCTGACATGAGCCCGAATGGGAGGGTGCCATCAACGAAGGTCTCGCCTTCCCACCTCATTCCCAGCAGCCACCGATCTCTGGGGTGGAAGGGAACATTCCTGTAGGCTGCTTTCATGTCAGCCTTAGCAATCCGGGCACCCTCCCCCAGCTTCAGCACCCTCCTTATAACGTCGTCCACCGATGTGTACGACACACTCGACAGCTCTCTGTCGATGCCGTCATTGACACTGTCGGCATCCGGCGCAGACAGGTCCACAATCAACCTCCACCTGCCTGGCCTGCCCTTCTTGGGAATCACTCCGAAGGGCGAACACTGAATTCCCGCAGTGTCTTTCTCCATCCTCCAGATTCTCCTGCCCTGTACCTACTTTGCCAGGTACTCTTGTATCACTTCTCTGTGCTGAGAGGCCTCGTACATGGATCCCCCTTTTTCCTCCAGCACAACTTTGCTCTGGTCGTGCCCCAGGCGGAACCCATCTCTGATGCCTCTCACTAGGAGCTCCGCCCACTCTCTGTCCGGGTGATCTCTCAGCTCCTCCTCCCACTGCTGCCACACCAGAGGGGTCACTACCTCCTCAGCTCCCTGTAGCACTCTACTGCTCAAGCCCTCTGACCTTTACTCGAGTTCTCTGAATTGATTTGTGAAACGGTAACCTGCAAGAGCATAACCTTTTGTCAGCTTTTGCCCACTCATACTGTGCCACCTCTCCATCCTAAACTACGTGTGTGCATGTGTGCCCTAAACTACCCACCCCATCCTCCTTAAGTACAACCTCCCGCTCCCTTCCCCGTGCCCTAACTGCAAGTACCAACACCCTCTTTCTCTCTCTCTCTCGCTCCCTTCGATTCACTCTATCCAACCGCAGTTCCCCCTCTCGACTGCCTAACTGAACTCGTACCCCTTTGCATTGACTTGTATTTGAGAAAAACTACATCAATTTTTTTTTAATTTTTATGAAGAATACCACTATTAGCAATGTGACAACAAAGTACTGTGCCAGTTATGACGACTGTCTACTTTCTTTCTCCTGGCCTGTTGCACTGGATCGCCGAATGCGCTCCCCTCCACAGTTGGAGCAGACGTGGCTGAACCTGCACTGGGTTCCAAAGTTGCACCTGCCTTCGCCCCTGTTAAAACAAAAGCAGGCACCCCTCCTTCTTTGTTCGAGCTTTCTCAGCGGGAAGCCACTTCCCCCCGCCCCTTGCCTTGGTTCTGCCTTCACTTGTGGCATGGAGTGGACCACGTCCAGCAGCAAGGACAGGTTTTCCTCTTCCCATTTCACGTCGTCCTTGCCTGCCGCCTCCTGTCTAAATCTTCTGTCAAACCGGGCGACCTGGACCCACTGGTGCCTCTTCGCCAGTTTGAATATGACTTCCCTGTAGGCCACTAGTGGGACCCACATCTCAGGCTTGCTGGACGCCCACGCCACTTGAAACAACGTGAAACACGTGTTCCACCCTGTCAGGTCTGGCACCTCCTTGGTGTTCTTCCTCTTGCCGAACCCGCCACTCGAGCTTTCACTGGCCTCGCTCGAGCTGAGCTTCCAGTCTCCTGCCTCGCCTGGTCCATCATCAAACACGGAGAAGAAGGCAAAGTCTACGAAAGAGCCTTCCCTAATCCTCTCAACCACCTTGCTCGGCAGTGGTGGTTGATTTTTCAGGAGATGCACCACTTTAGCTGCTTTTTTCTCCTTGCTCTCCTCTGCCTTGGCATCCTTCAAACTGTCCAGCAGCTTCTGGAACAGTGGCCTCTTGCCCTCTTTTTCTCCCGCTGATGCCCCAGCGGCTCCCTTGATCCTGGCAGCCTCAGCCAGCTCTGCCACTTTGTCTGTGACAGCTAACAACACAGACATGAACATGTCAATGCCCATGTCCCTCCGTAGTGGCTCACCTCATTCACTAGCGTGCACTACCCAGAGCTCCTGACAGGCACCACTCTCTCCTGGTGCTCTGCCCTCTCTACTCGCCCGCGCACTCACTGCTCTGTCTGGCACCTTCCCCGGACGAGACACCCCGACACTTGGCCTCACCTGTCTCGTCCCCTCGTGCCTTCTTCACTCCTGACACCCTTTCCCAATGCTGCCCACTCCAGCACTGGACTCTCGTGTCACCCACTTCTTTCTAAATGCTTCACAGGTCTGTCTCTCAGCCCTGGACCACTGACACTTTTTCTTATCTCGTGCCTTCACCGCGTTGTCTTCCAACACAGGACCCCTGGCACCCTCCTTCCCCCCCAGTGGTTTCACAGCGTTGACTCTCGACACTGGTCCTACACCACTCTCCTTCCCCTGGTAGCTTCCCCACGTTACCTTACAACGCCGTTCCCCAGCCACCCACCTTTTCCCTCTACGGCTTTACAGTGTTGCCTTCCAACACTGGTCCCCTGCCGTCCCCCTTCCTCAGGTAACTTCACCATGTTGCCTTCCAACACTGGACCCCCTCCCCCTTATTTACCCTCAGATATCTGGAGACTTCACAGCGTTGCCCTCCAACGCTGGACCACTGTCACCCTCTCCTTCTCTATCGGGACCACACGTTGCCTTACTCTTTTGGGACCCGATCAGGTCGGCAGGGATCTCTCTTCCCCTATCCCGACCCTCTCGACCTTCCCTCTTCAGGTCCCAAACGTGGAACTCGTCCTCCTCCTTATCCTACTACCCCAGCATTGTCGCCCCTTGGCTACTCCTTTGATTGCCCCTACCTCCTTCTCCTATTTGCCTTACTCTCCTGCCCTCCTGCTCACTCTTCTCTCTTATAGCCCTCCCAGCTGCCCCCCCCTTTTTAGCTGGCTTCCCTCCTTCAGCTCAGCTTGCTATACTTACACGTTCTAACACTCGCCCCCTGGACGCCTCCACAAAGCCCACTGAGCTCGGTTTTGTCACGCACTATTGCTAGCACGAAGGGGAGCGTCAGGAACGTTTGCCTTAGCCTTCCAGTCCTCCTCTCCCACGTCCCTGACAATTTCTTTCCTCTCACTCTCACGTACTTAACCCCCTTCTCCACCCCAGCTTTCGCTCACAACCTACCCTATCTTTCTGGAAGCCTCTCCATGACTGTCTGTTGTAAGGCACCCATCTGATTCATTAACACCCGTATCATCTTGGACTTCTGCTCCACCTCAGCGTAGCCGTCATCCCCTGGTCCTTCCTCCTCACTATCCTCCGCCAAATTTCTCGTGCCCTTCCACCTCTTCGGTGCCGGTGCGTCATCTCTGCCACGGGGCTCTGCCGTGGCCTTGCCCACCGTTCTGGATGTCCTCTCTTTCTTATCGTTTTCCATTCTCTTTTCTTTTTCCTACTGGTGCCCACTACACGAGGCCAATGCCACTTACCCCGGTCTCGGCGCATGCGTCGAACCGGATACGTGTTCGGGCTAACACCCTCCACCCCTTGATTGCCAGTCCGTTTAATCGCCGGTAACCTCGGTCCTCTGCGCTTTACCTGCCGGTTCTGAATCTTCACTGCGCAGAAGGGGCGTGTCGATCTGGCGTCTTACACCTGACTTCCATGTGAGATCCGGCTCGAAAGATCACACCGCATAACTGACGTCTTCAGATCGTCATAGTAGAAGGACCAGGTGCTCGAGCCCTCTGATGACTTGTGAACATGAAAGGCGCGGCCGCTGTCACAAAAGCAACTGCAGCCGTACTAAACACCACGAAGCGCGTACTCTCTTTACACTTAGTGTATTGAGTTTTGGGTAATAAAACAACAAAAATGTAGCAGCATACAAAGCATTATATGGCCCGCACGATGATACACATGCATTGGGTTAAGCGAGCCAGCTATGAATATCATTATGTTTTACGTGAATGTAAAGGGTCGATACAATGTGTACGCATGACAATGAAATGAATTGTTCTGAGTTTCCTCTCCGTAGACTCTACCTCAGATAAATCCAGCCTTCATCCTGGAGGAGGAGCAGTGGGTGTGGTCATCCAGTTGTCCTTGGAGAGCTGTGGCCTCGACAATTGCAAGACTAGGCTATGCTGTATTTTGTGACCTCATTATCGACATTATATCACTAGTGAATAATTGTCCACTCAGTCAATTATTCCCCCACCCTCACTTTTCTCTAACTTGCCACTTACCGCGCGCTTGTCCTTATCGTCATAGCTTTTATTATGGCGGGTGAGTACGGCTTGTGTTTGAGTACCTAACTACTGGGGTCTATCCTGCTGGTTATACAAAAAAAAACAGAAGGTTACTTATAACTATGTCAAAATTGTCATACTATTTTGTTAGCTAATAAGTAACAAGATACACTTATTTCCGTAACTTCATTATGGACTATAACGCCAATGAAAAGAATGACACTTGAATAGAATGGCAGGTTTGAATAAAATGTCTGACGTAATATTAAGTGTACTGTGGATAAGTAGATCATGTGGTATTCTGAGACGTACCTTGCCAATAAATAGGCCTCTGCAAGTTGTTTGAATTTATTCTTGATGAACGTGTGTAACTCCACTCACTACGGGGCTATAAGGTGAAGGTTCAGCCAACCCGACTGTGTCAAGGCCAAGGAGGAGAGCACAACAGCCAAGGCACGACCAGTTGACGCCAGTATCCAGCTGATAACCAAGCCCAAGCTGACCCGAGGTTGAGTGAGGTTGAGTATTGGTGGCTAGCTTGGACGACGACTCTCTAGTTACCAGCAAAGTGGGAGCTGTTACGAAGGAGCAACTCGGTGATGAATTCTGTTACTGACAAAGTCCTCAGTTACAAATATTACTTTTAGAACAGCCAAGAATGATAGATATTGTCTGTTTATGTAGAGAGTGAGATGTGCTAGCTAAAGAGCAGGCAGTGGACATCAGTTACTTCCTGATGCGTGAGAGTTGATGCTAGATGTTTGTTTGAGTTAGAACAATTGTTGATAAATCTCTTGCACCAAGCCACAATTCTGACGAGTACTGAGAAATTCGAGTATCGATGCCACTACTCGTTAGGTTCACTAAGTGCGATGTTGACAACGGATGGGGGGTCTGTCTCCTTGAAGTCAGTACTGTGGTAGATAAGACCACCATGGTTATCAGAATCACCGGACAATTGGCCGATACCTCCCCCATCTACATCAAGGAAGCACTAACATTTCCAGACTGGCACCTCAACTAGCCAAATCAGCTGGGTTTGCTGACATGGCTACGTATCTCCACTGTGAGACTGGAACTAAATCCAAGATCTGAATCACTCTGTGGGATACGAAAGTTGGTAGTTGGTTGGGTGGTTTCTTGAGCCAGTAAAGAACAATGAGAATATGTCCATGCATAGATACTGGAAGTCTGAATTCGAAGATCAGAAGTTATAGTGGTCAACAATTTGGCGGTGAGTAGAGATGCAATAAGTTCGAGGTTGGTTACTGTTTTCAAGGGAGCTACGCGAGATTTGCTGGTGACGAGAGTGACTTCTACCCGAGTGTCTTCAAAGGCAGTGCGCAAATAGATAACTCCTCCATAGGCTGCAGTAGATGCGTCAGAGAATCCATGAAGTTGTTGGAACATTGAACCATTGTGTTGTGTAAATGAGCGATGAATTGGGTAGGTAGTAAGGATATGAAGTTGTGAAGTTCAGTCGATCCATTTAGATTTAATGTCTTCTGGAACTTCGATGTCCCACTTAATGCGCAGAGTCCACAGCTTCTGTAAATCAGCTTTGCTTGTAGGACCGAAGGAGCGAAGAAACCCAACACGTCAAAGATTTTTGCCGTTGCTGAGGCAATAAAGCGTTTGGTGACCTTCACGTCAGTGGGTAGCTCGGGTACTGGAACGTAGAGTTGATCAGTCTCCACATGCCAATGAAGTCCCAGTGCTTTAGATGACGAGGACGGATCAACAATGTTGAGGTCAGACTTCTCGCAGAGCTCTTTGTGGGGTCTCGCCCTGCGCACAACGCGAGTCGCCAGCAGTTCTAGTTGACAGCGAATAGCTCGCTGCCACCAGAGTCTAGCAAGAGGACTGGCCTCACTTTGAGCTTAATAAAATACTACGGTAGACTAGACTGAATTACAACACATGGTGAGGGGATTGATATACGTATCCACCTCACCACACAACCAATCAAAACGATGCACACACAAAACAACAAGTTCCTGATAACGCACAACTACAACTCAACTACAACATGATAATATGATACACAGCATAAACATAAACTAGTTATCTCTGTTCTTGAATGTGGGCTGGCCCACACTCTTCAGGAATTGACAACAATCGATCTTTGGAGTTGCTCCACCACTACCGGAGTTTCATTCCAGCAGTTTCTAAAACTTGGCATAGTTTTTCCCGAAGTTGTGGCTTCCTGGACAGAGTTGGCTCCAATCAGGCAATCGTCCACGTAGAAGGCCTCTTTGACAACAGTAGATGCGATAGGAAACTCAGTTTGCTTGTTCTTTGCCAGCTGTCGTAAAACCTGAGTTTCCAATAACGGGGAGGACGCGACTCCAAAAGTCAACCTCTTCATACAACAATCAAACTATAGTATACCATTCTCTCTCAAGAGGAAACGATGATAATCACGTTCGGAGGGTTGGAGCTCAATTTCCCGAAACATTTTCGAGATATCAGATGTGATTGCTATTTTGTGGACTCAAAAGCGATTGAGTATAGTAGTCAACAAAGAATAAAGGTTTGGTCCAGGTAAAAGTTGATCGTTGAGTGACACTCCAGAGCTCGTACGTGCAGAGGCGTCAAACACAGCTCGGAGTCGAGTTGTCATCGATGATTCCTTGGTTACCCCATGGACCGGTAGTTAGAACGAAGCTGATGGAGCAATGGTGATCTGATTAGATGGCACCTTCTCAGCGTGCCAAAGTGTAAAGAATTCTTTAAGGACGTCCTGGAATTCACTGAGTTTCCCTCTCTTCTGTAATGTCTTCTCGTTCTGTATGTATCTCCGGACGGCTGCCGGGCGAGATTTGCCAGGGGTGGTGCTGGTTTTTTCCTCGGGAGTTGGACCGAGAACCTGCCACTTTCTAAGACCTTATGTGTAGTCTTGAAATGGTTGACAGCTTGCTGTTCCTCATCATCCATCAGGAGATTCACAAGATAGTACTCGATCGAACTGCCAAAGGCGTTGTAGAGAGTCGAATAGCTCAGTGACATCGGTGTGTACGGTGTGGGGTCCGACACGACCTATTTTAGCGTACGATATTTCGATATTTCTGGATTTCTACATTTTCGATTGGATTTCTGAATTTCAGACTGTATTTCTGGATTTCCGACTGGATTTCTGAATTTCCAATTGGATTTCTGAATATCCAACCAAATTTCTAGATTCCGGATTTCGCTGGATTTCTTTTTGGATTTCGCCGGATTTCTCAACTTTTAATTGGATTTCACGATTATAAAATGGATATCTTGATATAGCTAATCAAGTTTTTGTTTATAAAAATTGCTAATAGCCATAGGATGTGAGAGCAATCTAATTATCCACAAGCAGAATGGTACAGTGGAACCGCTCCTCTAAAAATCAGCAAGACTAACAATTTTCATCTCGATTTCCACCATTTTTATGATTTCTTCAATAGAAAATACCAAAAACAGCAAACCTCATTCCTAAGGCCAAGTTTTATATCCCAAGTGTGGCCTTGGGGGATAGGTTCCACTGTATATATTATAAACGTTAATTAGAAACTTCACCCATTCACCACCTTTCCAGCTAATGGGTGGGTGACAATTTATGTGCTACAAATGTGTAATAGTACTTAATTTCCATGCATGCTCCCTTATAATGGTCTAGATCATTTTCATTAACATTCATAGCATAAAAAATCAATCAAAAACATGTTTGAGTTCCACATTTGACAAAATACAACAACAATAGAATCATAATTAACTACTGCACTTCTGGCAGAACCAACTTGTACTGTCTATTATGTTGCTTGACTTGGGAAGGCATTCGGAATGAAACCACTCGTCACATCCATCACACCCAATCATTTTGCCACCATGATCTGGTAATCTGCATTTACAATGAATTTTGTATTTTGTTGCAGGTCGTCTATTCTTCAGGATAGGAAAGGCAGTTACTATCCCACATTCGAGAGTTCTGATGTAATGTGGCCGTAGCTCATTCTGATCAAAAATGACCGTTAAGGGATCAGAACCCAAAGCCAATGATGTTAATGTGGCCAGAGCAAACAAGCCACAGTCAGCACTTCCAAATAGCTTGGCTGTGTTCATCAGCTTAATAGTTAGTGCTCTTTCTCGACATCGAACTAACTTTGCCACTGATTCCAGCGTATATTTAGACAAAGAGGTATATGATGAATCGTACATACAAATGTCATTGCCGATAACTTTCAGGGCAACCCAATGTGATGAATGAATATGCATAACTTGCAGAAGCATTTTACCGTCCGGCATTTCAAGTGACAATTGTGATAATAAAAGCGTATTCATTAATCCACCAATATGCTTAAATTCTCTTTTCAATAAAAAACTGGAAAGCATTTATTTGCACGTCATTCAATTCCTTACCACGAAGAACTTCTTGTTTATCTTTTAACTTCAGAACTATGCAGTCTTGTTTCTCCCAGTAATCATTACGTGACTTTTCAATCTTCTGTTCAGCACTCTCATTAACTTTTTCATCATCACACACTTCGATTTTTTTGTTTGTGTTCAGGAGCTCCTTTATGAATGACAGAGAACTACATTTTAGCATTATGTGCCTGACTGTGCTTAGGTTAATCAAAGGGTCCTCACTGTCCATAATGCCATCAGAAGTTGTTGCATTCTCAACTACTTCAAAACTATCATATGGCAAGGTGCAAATGTGAGTTGATACAGGCCAGAAAGTGTGAGCTCCTTCATAGTTAGACAGTGAAAGTCTAACAGACTCATTTTGATCTTCAATCATGTCTTTACTTGAAGATGTGGTAACAGTATACCAAGAGCATAGAACACCAATTTTTTTGATGTTACAGCAGAGATTTACAAAATTCCTGAAAATTGTTGTGCTCTTTTTGTTTTCTCCATGTAGTAAGAAAACTGCAAAATTCTTCCTATCTGCCAATTCTCTGTATTTCTAAATGCACAGATATCACCAATGTGAATAATTTTGGACACAGTAGGAGAGGAAGAACAAATACTTGATTGTTCTTTTTTATATTCCATAAATGGTTGCTTATTTCGAACACGAAATAGTCGATCTGACGATACCTGCTCTCCTTCTTGTAGAAGCCACACAGCTGTTGTTTTATAAATATATAACATTTTGCCACCATGATTGATTTCAACATATGGACAATGTTTGTGTCTCGGAGTTGCAGATTTCTTTACATTGCTGAACATTTCCATCTCATACATTGGAAGGCTTCCAGCTTCACATTTAGATAATCTCTTGAATGCCAATTTATTAAGTTCTACCAGGTGATTTTTTAGATCTTTTTCCACTATACCTGCAGCCTCAAGTTGATAAATGGTGGCTTCTATGGCAAGAGGATCTTCCAATTTTTCAGCAGTTTCAAAATTGGCATCTAGCTCTTCCACATTGTCATCGTCGAGGTCATCGTTATCCTCCTCCTGTTTAATATCAACCCCCTTCAGAAAAGAAATTGGTGGATATTCCCAACAATAATTTTTTTGTAGACTTTCAGCCATTCCTAGTAACTCAATTTCTTCTTGAGCTTCTCGCTTAGCCTCACCCACTCCAGCAGAAATGCTCTCATTCGTCAGCATCGAAAGCATACAAAATGTATCTTGCTTCAAATGACCCTCTTTATTCTTATGTAACTCAGCACGAGGATACTTGATCCGGTAAATTCACATTCAGCTTGTTAGCTAAACTGTATATGTAATCTGTGAAGCCTTCGTAGAGACCAAGCATTCCAAAATTTATCATAGTAGAGAATGTGCTGCTAAGGCTTCTAGTGGCTCTGAAAATTTTTTCACATGACTGGGACCCTAACTTCCATGGTAAAAATTCTTCATTATTATCTTTGTCACGGAGTCACAAGAAACACAATCAACGCATGTGCATTTAGTTCAATACATGCATATGCATTAGACACGATAAAATTCTTTTCCAGGGTGTAATCAGGATTATGGAGCAACCATGACCGCCAGTATCGCACAAAAAACACAGCATACCAGGCCTTTTCTAATCTCACTATAGGGCTTAGCGTTTTATCGAGATAGCTGTCAACAATACATCGCATAAGTTTTAAATATGCTCTAGTGCCCTGGGCATCTGGGATTTGGGACAAAAGATTCATCATACATTCGCTGGTAATATGTAAGACAGCATCAAAGTTTTGTTTGTCCTTATAGCTTATGTCCTTGTTCCGCAATCCATGTTTATCTTTTCCAAATGTGCTTTGTATTTGGAGAAGATGGTGAACACCAGCGGTAAACTTGCCTAATGGTAAAACAGTAGATGGTTTTAACAATTTAGCCTTCAATTTCACAGCAACATGAACAGTATCTTGCACATATGCTACAGAGGTTTGATTTTGTTGAGCAAACCATTTGGACCACTCTGATGGTATATTTAGCATGTCTGCAACACCTAGAGCAGCCTGTGAGCTGAACATTGCTGAAAGTTTCATTGCTCTAAGTTCCCTTGGATCTCCATCAGCTCCAAAAGAAACAACAGAAATACCTCTTTTCTGGCATTCTGTAAATATAAATTTCCAACATTTCAGAACTAACTCAGACGTAACTTTGTTATTTGTACCTAAACAAGCCAAACAAAAAGCCGGTACATCATCTGATAGGGGCTGTGCCATGTATACGAATGCATACTTCGCAATGTCAGCAATCTGAAACGACTTCTGGATTGTGTTAAAAGAGGCAGCAATGAAGCTAGAACCAATATGTAAGCCTGCTTCATTACAAGGCAGTACAAATCCAACTAGACTGTTGGTCTCACTGTCGTATTCCACCCTAGCAATGACACGAGTAGCGTCCTCTCCAATAGCACTTACTTTCGAAGATTGGTACGAATTTAAATGTAATAAAAGTTCATCAAACCTAAAATCGACTTCATGTATTGGCTTGTACTCATTGGATGCTATTCGTTGAACAGTTCGAAGAGAGGGAAGTGCTTTTGGTAGATTTTGATGTTTTTCTTCTTTTCGGACAATTTTGAGAATCTGTAGGCTCATTTCTCCGGCTCAGACCCTTCTGCTGTTCACGCTTCTTCATTTCCTTGACAAACTTTTCAATAGTACAACGGTGACCTGGTGAAAACTTAAATTTTCCACTAGATTTTCCTACACAAGCTAGCCTACACTGAGGGTCTTCTGAATGATTTTCATTGACGTACTCCTCAATCTGCTGTACTAAGTTACCTGGATTGGAGCTGACATCCATTTCTGCTATTATCGATAAGGTGTCAAATCCAGATACCATGAAACAGTTAGCTATATATTCAGGAAGCCTTGTCTTCATTACTTTAATAGCCTCAGCTGAACGTGATTCATACTTTCATACTGTGACTCCCTCATCAGAAATATCCATCTATAGTTTTACAGGGCCGTAGGAAGCGGTCCGGTTGGTCCGGTTTTCACCGGACCACTTTTCAACCTTCTTTCCCTGGCTCAGTGTCATCCACTACCGACCGCTCTTTCAGGCGGTCAACGTCTTGCCTCAGGGAGTCGAATTTTGACGACAGCTCCCTGAGAACTGAAACAACTTCATTGTTTTCAGCAGTCATAGCTTCTCCAAGCAAGAGACGATGTCCACGTTGTTCGAGCTAAGAAAAAGGCCGACGAGAGCATGCGCACGAGCGGTCTTATACCGTTGATGGCCACGCCCATAGGTGGGGCGGACGGTATGTAAAGTTAAATTATTCAAAGAAAGGACTGATTCATTGGACCTCAGGCTATTGGTGAATGATTTTATTTGCTCAGATCATCGCTCAAATATATTTGCAAAATTCTAATAATTATTATTAAAATCAATAGCTAATATCTATGAATAAGGCTAGCTTCCCACCTCACCACTTTCCAAGTGCTTGCTACGGGCCTGTTTTAGAGCAATTTAAACATGATTTATTCTGATTAAATGCAATATGTCACGATATAAGCTGAGCCGTTTCTAATAATAGATCGAATGGGCTACTTTTCCACTTACACTATGTCTACAAAAACTGTGTAGCAGTACAAGTTTGCACGCATTCAATAAACCAACATCTGGTATCATTACCACAGCAATACAACTATTGTTCTAAAAACTGCACAGACCCCTTAGTCAGCTAGTATGTGGGCCAGCAATATCTCAAATGGTAACAATCCTATTACTATTGTATAGAGGCTATTAGAAATCACTGAATGATAAATTTTACCTTAGGGTGGTATTAATGTCACCTCTTTTAGTGCCATGTCTGGATAGTTTAACCCTTTCGTTCCGGATCCCGCTTTAAAGCGGGGTGAGACCGGTTGGCTTCTCCGATTTTTTTTAAATAGTTAGTTTATAGCTAGAACCTTCAGATTGCATACACAGGTGCCCAATGCATTGGAGAAGCATCTAAAATAGCTTTCAACCAGGACTGCTTCGACAGTACCTCACAGCAGTTGCGTTTATTTCTTCCTCGGCAAAAAACAAAACATCGGTGCTCCGTCGAATTTAAAAAAAAGTTACCTTCTTCACAGCAGCTTCATTTATAAATCCAGTCATCTCCAGAGCTTTGTAGAAGCAGCGAAAAATTGCTTGAGCTCAGTAGCTTTCCATAACAAATTGAAACAACCGCTTCTTTGCCGAACGCCCTCCCCCCCCCCCTCTATAACTGGAGACAGCAAGTCCAGCACCCAGAAACAACAAACATTTCCATAGTAACCTTTTAACGTTTCATTCATAGTTACAATAATGCATGCATTCCATCATTATCTATCCATTAGCTAGCACATCTCACTCTCTATATAAGCAGACAATATTTATCATTTTTGGCTGTTCTATAAGTAATATTAGTAACTGAGGACTTTTTCAGTAACAGAATTCATCACCGAGTTTCTTCTTCGTAACAGCTCCCATCTTGCTGGTAACTAGAGAGTCGTCGTCCAAGCTAGCCATCAATACCTCAACCTCACTCAACCTCGGGTCAGCTTGGGCTTTGGTTATCAGCTGGATACTGGCGTCAACTGGTCGTGCCTTGGCTGTTGTGCTCTCCTCCTTGGCCTGGACACGATCGGATTGGCTGGTCCTTCACCTTGTAGCCCCATAGTGAATGGAGTTACGCCCGCTCATTTTCTGGTCCTTCGAGCCGGATACACGTGAACCTCTACCTACGCTCTACCAGTTGGACTTATCGTTTCGTTCTAATCGTAGCTAGTCCATTCAATCGAGTAGTAGTAGTTCCTACGTGTGTTAGTCGTAGCTCCTAGTTGTTCTAGTCGTTGCTCCTAGTTGTTCTAGTTGTCTTCAGTGTTGTTACAATTGGGAATACTTAATTACCTCTCATCGTCGTCTGCCACGTCGCCTCTCACAGTCTACTACCGACTCATCATTCGTCACCCATCACCTATCGTCTATACAAATTATGTCTCTCCAAATACAATCTGAACAAATCACCAAGATTGCGATCCAGGTGCAGGACTTGATCCACGGTCCCACCAAAAGCCTTCGTCTATCTCAACTCAAACACAAATTGGAATAGGTCAATAGATCTAATGTCTTATTTGACGCTCTTCAAATAAGATTCGAAGTCCTCGCATCTGAACAGCATGATTTCGACATAGACAGGGAAGTTTTGCAAGGAAATGACACACGCGCAGCCAACAAAGAAGTTGCCGAGCAGCTTATGACAACAATCGAGAAAGTTGAACTCTACCTTAAGAACTTCTCCAACCGCTAACTGACCTCGATGAGACTGAAGACTCTGCCACATCCTACCTTTTTATGGAAATCCATCAACTCGGCAAAGCCGCTGACAAGTTTCGAGCTGAATACAAACGTCGTGATCTCAACTTTATTGTGGAACACTGGACCAAGCATATGAAAGGTCTGGAAGATTGTGACAGACTCAGTTGTGAAAACGTTTTTGCCACATTACTTGAGATGAAGTTCGAGGACGACCTTCGACACCAATGGAATGTAGGCGGTTCCACAGACACCGGGAAACCTTCGAAATTAGAAGATCTTCTCAACTTTGTCAAATCTCGCTCAAACTTGGATTTCGTGGATGAAGAGCCGTCAAAACCTGGTCCTTCCGAAAAGTCGAAAGCACCATCTCGACAAAATGAACAGCGTCGTGAAACTCAAAATCGTCCTCCACAACCAGCAACCTTCAAATGTCTTGCCTGCAAGCAAGAAGGTCACACTTTGTCAAGATGTGACGCGTGACAACAAACTTTGTCTCAACTGCTTCAGTAACAGACATGTTGTTCGAGATTGTAAATCGCTTCACTCTTGTCGGACATGCAACGCCAGACACCACTCCCTTCTCTTTGTCGACCTCAACTTCATCTGGCACACCTGTGTCCCTCATCTCTGAAGGGGGTCACAGTACCTTACCACTGCCGCCATCGCAATGGTAACACATGGAGACTACTGCCAGAAAGCACGAGGGGGCCTGTTTTAATGTTGTCACAAAAGACTTAGCCAGGGGGCTGAAAGCCAAACGTCTCGGAGCATGTCAACTTCGAACCCTTTCCTCACACTATCAAATCATTTGTGGAATTGAAACTTTCTTTACTTGAGCAAGGATTCAGCAACACCATTCAAGCCTATGTCATCCCATCAATTCCTTCAGCCCCTACACCAGCCAATGCTTCTCAACTACTACAACTCCCTTTCCTTGAGGGAAAGAATCCACTCGCTGACCCTGAGTTAGGAGGTCCAGTACACATTCTCCTCAGCACCAGAGACAGAGGAGACTGCATCATCTGAGGCTCGCTACAGTATAAGAACCCAACCACCACTTTGATTCGCACTGGCTGGACACTGGGAGGAGGTACAACTTCGAATCCGTCGCAATGGGCACCTGTTTTATACGTACACCGTACACACCGATGTCACTGAGCTATTCGACTCTCTACAACGCCTTTGGCAGTTAGATCGAGTACCATCTTGTGAATCTCCTGATGGATGATGAGAAACAGCAAGCTGTCAACCATTTCAAGACTAAACATAAGGTCTTAGAAAGTGGCAGGTTCTTGGTCCAACTCCCAAGGAAAAAACCTGCACCACCCGAGGGGTCCGACACGCAAGAAATTTCGTACACCTAAAATTCAAGCGAAATCTTGAAATCCAGAAATCCACACGCGAACCTGTAATCCAAAAATCCATACGTGAAATCCAGAAATCCACACGTGAAATCCAGAAATCCACACGTGAAATCCAGAAATCCACACGTGAAATCCAGAAATCCACACGTGAAATCCAGAAATCCACATGTGAAATCCTGAAATCCACGTGAAATTCGCTCCAATCCTCCAGCAGTCCTTTGGGAAAATACCCTCTGAAGTCCAGTGAAGAAATTCTGCCTGCACTTTGAGAATTTTACAAGAAGCAGGTAAGTTAGTAGGTTGAGGGAGAAGGGAGTGACCTGATTATTTCACAACTCCTGGCCAACCAGGATTTTTCCTAAGTATTTCCAGGCCTGGGCCTGACTTACTGGCTACTTTGGTCCTAAACGTACATTCCAATTGATCCAGTTAGCCAATGACAAGTGTCACAGTGAAATAGAAAAGCCTTAGTCTGTTCATGACCTCCTACTATATATATATATATATAATAATATATAGCTACTTCATTATTTTCTTGTTCCTAAGAACAATTACGTGTTTGTATATGATTCAGTAATTGGAGTATAACTGATTGTAACTTACTGGTTCTATAATTATAAACTATAATATCATTGCAATAAAAAAATTCTTAATTCTTGTTCTCAGATTCCTGCATCACTTAACCCTCTCGTTCCTTAATTGTTTGGACGCGCGCGGAAAAATCTAATCGTCGACCGCGGAATAGAGTATTACCGTTTTATTTTTTAAACTCGATGCTGGCTGGGAAAACCCCATAGCAACCTAAACAGACCAAGAGTTTGGGATTCCCCTCATTTTTTGATTGAGAAAATTGAATAATATTTAGGCCATCTACTAATACTTCAAAAAAAAAATTTTTTTCCCCCAAAAAATCCACTTTTCCCATCAATAAAAAAATAAAATAAAATAGAAATAATATTGTTTGATGCATTATATACCAATATTATATAAGTTCAACAATAAAATATGTTGTTTGTTGTGTGTGGTGCTGATTGTGATCATGTAGGAGACATCTATGAGTGTTCACAAGGAACGTATGCCATCGGACGTCGAGCTCCACTACAAAACAATTTCATATACACAAAAACACAAACAACAAAAATATTTGTAATACAAACAACAAATTATTCATGATTCTATATAATTGCAACTTTATGATGTATTGTATGCGGTTTCATACAGGATTTTGTTTGGAGGGGGTGGGGGTGGGGCTCCGAGTGTACTTCGCCACACCCATTTTTTGGAACATACACTACTTTGATGCACATCTTTGCATAAGAGTCTATACTTCACACTGATGATCAGTGTTCGGTCCTATGCACTAAATGACTCAGTTACGATAGAAACATAATGGGATACAATATCAGACTAAAAATAAATGCTTCCAAAATGTTCATTTCTATTCATCTCCCAAAATTCTAGGGGGGAACCCAGGGCTAGCCTCCCACTGTATGAACCCCTGGTATGTATACTCCACACTGTACATGACAGAAACAATCGTTGTATTGAGAAAGTGTAATTTGAAAATGAAAAGCAGTACGAGCACACACGTGGAATTAAACTTACCCGGCATGGATGGTGTCACAGACTGAACGATCCCTCCCAGGTTAGTATCCGGAACCTCCATACAATACCAAAAAAACACAGACAACAATGATATTTGTAACATAACAACTGGCCTCGCTGATTTGCCCCCCCTCCCCCGTCATTACTGTTCACCAACATTCTTGTACCATAATCCCCCCCCTCCCCCCTCCGCCCCAGCTGGACACCCAAATATCAGTAAGTTGAAATGAAATTCAACTTACCCGGCATGGATGATGTCACAGACCGAAAAAGACCCCCGAGTTCGTTCTCTCCCAGGTTGGATCCGGAAGTGCCACATACTGTTTGTCCATGGTTGCTCTCTCTCTTTCCACAAATGCACGCACACACATACACACACAAACACACAAGAAAAAAGAAGCTACAGGTGAATACAGATCATAAAAATAAATGTATAATTTATTATACATAAATTGACTGGTGTACACACACACACACATGAAATTCAACTTACATGGGCATAGTAGTCATGATCCAAAAAGATCCAGAGTTCCCTCCCAGGTTGTATACAATGACGCACACACATACACACAACACATAGAAAAAATAAGATACAGGTGAATACAGATCATAAAAATAAATGATAATATAATTGACTGGGATACACACACATACATGAAATTCAACTTACATGGGCATAGTAGCCCCGATTGGAAAAGACCCCACCCCCCCCCCCCCCCCCCCCCCCCGAGTTCGTTCCCTCCCCGTTAGATCTGGAAGCGCCAGAATAACATTTCAACTCCACGCACACACATATACATCGAGTGTGACGCTCCACTACAACACCACAAAAACACAGACAACGACAACGACAATAACAATACATATTACAACTTTTGGGATGTTTAGGGGGGGGGGGGGGGAGCAGCCACAACTATCAAAGTCTGTGGTCCGTCACACAAAAGATTATGGAATATCAATGGGTGTGTTGTCCTCTTTCTTCCACTCTCCCCCCCTACCTCATCCACCCGACTCTTCTTCTTCGGTTCCCGCCTTCTCCGACCGCGAGGACGTCCAGAACTCAGAGCAGGAGGAGCCACTTCCTCTTCTTCATCACTGGAACCTGCTGCCTATTCGTGTTTCATCATTGGAAGACTCAGGTCCGGTATCCTCTCCTTCATGACTGGAAGACTCTGCTCCTGTTGCCTCATCTGCGTAATCGGGGTCGGTGACTGCATTCACATCTGGTCCTAGTAGTATATGTGGTAAAATAAATTTTTAATTTTTTTGAAAATTTGAAGTTGTTCAAAAAACTACAAGCCACTTTCAAATCTCAAAACTCAATGAAATATATATATTATAGCTAAACAGCTTACTCTATATCAATATAGCTATAAATAAGTCCTTTCCACAACAGAAGCTTGCTATTTTTCAAGAGTAAGACAAAAGAAAGACCAGCTTACCTCGATCATCTTCTTGACTCCCATTTTCAGTATCAGAGTTGACGGGGTCTGGTCCATCAACCCTGATACAGGGCCTCCTATAGCCCTAGATGTCGTCTCCCTTCTCTCCGCTTGATCCTGAGTCGCTAGAGTCAGCATCAAGCAAGTCTAAAACTTGCACCACATTGTAACTTCTAGACGCCATCTTCCAAAAAATGACTTTGAAATTTTTTTTTTCTTGCATAGTTACCGGGGTCACACGACACGCTCACTTTTTTCCTATGATGTAATAACCATTACCTAAGACTGTACGCAATAGGGAGGTCCCCAGTTGAACTGGCGATTTTATAAAAAATGGAGAAGACAGTAAGTCAAACCGCAAAGTCTTTGCCTGTAGCAGAGGTTCCCACACAGCCGTTGTTCAAGGAGCTACCTGAACACTTGATAAGCTGATGTTCATAAAATTGTAGCTATAATTAGCTGACCTTTACCTTTACAACTTAGTTTTAATTTGTAAGTATAGGCCTCAAGTTATTTTAACTTATTCTTTACAAGCAGATTATCATAAAATTGTAGCTATATTAGCTCAACTTTACCTCTACAACTTAGTTTTGATTGAAAATCATTTTCAATCAAAACTAAGTTGTAGAGGTAAAGTAGAGATCATGTACACAGTACAACTGGTTGCTTTGACCTGGTGGTTTGAATGATGTTGATTTTGAAAATCTATCAATCAGTATTGATTTTGTGTGAATTAGCCATAGAAATTCAGCCAGCATATGTAGCAAGCTAGCTAACACACTAAAATCCGTGGCTTCCAAGCCTTGTGGACGCAATTACAGTGCATTCTTCCAAAGGTACGTCTGTAAATGAGCCCTCTTGACATTCTCAGAGAAAGCTTCTGTGGTTGGTGGCAATGATGAAAGCTTAGGAGCACATGTCATCCCAGGTTTCCCAATTTGTGCATTCCACACACTAAGCCTTGCTTTCGACATGGAAGTAGCCTTTGACTGGCCGTAGCATGCAGCTGTAAATTTGGCTGCCTGCTCTATTACATCAGACCAATCAGCCTCAATGTTACCAATCATGTCCATAGGAAGACCAGTATTTAGTACTTCAATATTTTCCCTTTCCCTATGCCAAAGCATGCAGCTACAGTATCACAGCCAGATATAGCATGACCTGCTAGTAGTGCTGGAATTATGGCTCGGTGTTTCTCTACAGTAGCACGTATGTCAATAACAGTCCTCTCCTTAATTGGGGATTCCATCACCATTGGTAGCTGTAGACCCTGTTCCAAAATGATGAAGTAGGAAAACATACACATCTGTGTCATCTGCCAGAATGGGAACTTGTTTCTGCTCATCAACTGCAACCTGCATGGCTTGCTGTACAATGATATTGTCGGCTTCTTCATGAGTTGTTGCTATATCACATCTCTGTATGACAACACCACCAAAACTTATTTCAACAGGAGCCTCCTCCTGCCCAGTTATCATCAGCTTGTGTTTTTGTGTACTGTTGCAGTGAAAATGTTTATCTGTTTGGAGGTCTTTGCATATGATATCTATCAATTGCTTCTTGTTCTGAGTAATTGTCAGGCAAATTTTCTGTGAAGGTAGGGGTGCAGTGGGACTAAGCTGAAATTCTTTGCATCCTTCTGCCATTCTGGAGATTCTTGTAGAAGACTTTGTACTATAATTTTCATATCTATCAAATACCAAATATACATCACCCATCTTCAACTTCTCTTTGATATGGTCTTTGAACTTGTTCACATAGTCTATTACTAATGGCTGTTTGGTCGAGGTAGATGAGGGCCATCGAGGAATTTACAGAAGAGCACAGCCATCAATCACTGTGCACTTTGCCTCCTGTGCTGCATGCCTAACTAAAACATCTACCTTAGTCAGACTCTTCAAAGTTGACTTAGACTTAGAAATTCGCATATCTCCAGAGTCATTGAACAGTGCAGTGGGAATGGGTGATAGCTCGCGCGACATCACTTCGTTGATACTCACTTCTCTTGAACTGGCCTGTAGTCCTATCACTCTTGAGTAAATCAGTTCTGTATTGTACACCTTGCTATCTCCCACTTTGAAAGACTTTTTTGTGATAGCCATTGTCTCAACGTTCAGTGATATCGTCTCATAAAAACCATCTGGGAATTTTTCCTCAAACTCCTTCATTTGCGTTGTACCAATGTCAACTGCTTTGTCAACATTAACTGAAGACACCTGATTATGTTTTGAATTCATTCAGCTTTGATGTTGATAAGTCCCTTACCTTTCAAAGAAATTACATTGATGCTTCCAATTGAAGTAGCATTCTCCCTCCATAGTTATTCTAGAACAAATCAATACAGTATGCTAAGCTTCCCAGAGCTACAATATAGTTAGCTATACACACATGCCAGGAGTTACACCTCTGCCTCCCAAGAATTCACTGTCTTGCTGAGTACCATAATAGAATGGCCATGTGGCCATCAGATAAATGCCATGTGGCCATCAGATAGCTAAATGCTATGTGGCTAAGTTTGTGATAACTTTTGAGCCTACACTACTACTGACTCCTACACTCCCACCTAAGCTATGATAAATAGCTAGCAGGCTACACAACATTATTCAACTTACCAGCTCAGCCTTGAAAAACACACTGACCATTCCTTACCAGTTGAGAATCAATTAAAGGGGTGTGGTGAAAGCTACACACATGATCAGTAACTACAGCATGTTCATACTAGTGGTCATCAGGCCCGTAGCCAGAGGTTCGCATTGGGGGGTTCGGATTTTAAGACGCGAAAAGCCACACCTACTTTTGTTCCCTCGTTAATTCTTCTACAATACTAAAAAAAAAAAGATATGTGCACTAGGTATTCTACTTCAAAACTATAATTCATTAAACACTGTTGATATTCGAAAAAAGCGGTATTATTCTAGTGTAACCAGGCTTCTATGAGCTGTATATAAACAGTGCAACATTAATACGCCTTATTCGTACTACAAGTTATTTAATAGTACGGCGTGTAAACTGTCCGTTCGAAATGTATTGGAAAAATCGCTATAACTAAGCGAAATAGCACGGGACAAAGTGAAATACCACGGTAGCTTAAGAGTAAGAGCGCAAACATGCAGCTCTAGCCTTGGAAATGTGCAGTTGTAGTTTCTAGTTGGAGACAACGTCATTCTTTAGCGCAGAAGCTATACCCCTATTAGACAGAGTTTTTTCCAACAGATTAGGAGGAGCAATCGATTAAAGCAAAATTCAAGAGAGAGTTTATCCTGAAGTACAGAGATAGTGACTGCACTATACATAGTAGCCACACTGTAAATGATCTTTAGCTTACTGTAGTCTAGTGCAGCTTTTATAAAGCTGGCCTACTATTAGCGTGTGATAGCACGGGTAACCGTGCTATTCGTGATTAATAGCACGAACAACGCGATTAAAATAACACGAGGCAAATCGGAGTCCTATTTCAATAGCTTTGCGAGCGCTACTGATCCTTAATAGAACAGGTTACCCGTGCTATCACTCGCTAATAGTATGCCAGTTTTTTTTAATCATTTGCAGTGTAGCTACACTAGATAGTGCACTTGCTATCTGTATATTTGAGGTTTAACTTTCTCAGACACATCCGAAGGCTCCCTTTCTAATCTGTTGAAAAAAGTCCGTTGATTGTGCTATTAATATCGAATCGCACGCTTATCGGTGCTATTACTCTTACTAAGTGCATTACGTTACACTTTATAAAGAATATATGTAACGTAGCAAGCTTTACTCATGCCGATCTGAGAGCGAAATTATGTCTCCAAGGAGCTGAATGTTTATTAGATCACTTGGACTCAGACTATGCCAGAAACAGCAGAGAATTCAAGCGCAGGTTCAGCACGGTTGAACAGATGATGATATTCCAGAAGTTATATGTGGGGTGTGGCTAAAATATTTACTTCCGGTCACTCTAAAGGGGGGTTCGACCGAACCCCTCGAACCCCCCCTGGCTACGGGAATGCCTTCAGCATTTCAAAGCTAATGTATTAATATACATAAATTATGTCAGGGGTGGCTGAGGATCCCAAAAAGTGTGGGGGGTGAGGGCTCAAAATGACTACTCCCACATGTGAGCAAGCAATCATCATACAGCCAAAAGCAAAATTAATGTACATCATGGTAAAGTCCCCCCCCCCTCCCCTCAGCCGCCACTGTATGTATGTATAGTTTCTCTGTGCCTGCATTTAAAGGAACAATTCACCAACCATGCACATGTAACACATATACACTGGCACATGTATATGCCCTGTGCTCCATCTCACAGACAATGTTGTCCTCCCTTCTAAAAAAATACCCTCGTGGTGGTGTGGATGAGGGTGTTCTGTGATGTAGTGTCCCCCCTGGCAAATTTATTAGGCATCATATCATAGTTGCCAACTTTCTAAAATGAAAAATCGGGATAGGCCACGCCCACTAATTAACCATCATGAATATCATTAAGATAGCATCAATATTGCTGAAAGAAATTAAGAGCCCGAGTGTTCCAGTCTGTGATTATAGAAGATAATGCCTGGGCTACGAGAAAATCTGCTAAGTCGTTGCTAAGCTTTGGCACGCTACTTGCGTTGCTTAGGGTCAGAAAGCTAGCTATGGTATTACCGTGAAAGACTTCTACAGAGATGTCAGTAATGGTTGTGAGTCAAACAGGAATGGACACACGAAACAACTGATAGAGGTGAGTTGACCATAGACATACATACACTATATTTTGACAAGCGGAAGTAAACAACAGAAACAACTGAATTTAGCTAATAATCTTGATCAGAAAGGAGTAATAAGTGAAGTTCTGTGTCATTTCTTTGTTCTATTTGATACTTTCCAGGTCTATTTTTCGCTTGAGAACACCACTGACGTCCAACAGTCTACCAAAATAGCCTGGCTATTTATAGCTACTTGTGTTCCAATTCTGGATCCTGAATATCACTGAATAATCACTAACCTCCTTGAAATGAATTCTTGATTCACACACCTGTACCAAATGATGAACTTTTGCTGTTGTGCTATTATTTCATACAATAATATTTTATTCTTTATTTCAGTGTTTTCAACCAAGTTTATATGAAAAATGTTTTATAGTAACCACCCTTGTAGATATGCTGTACAGATAGCTATACCACTACACAAACCACTGATATCAAGCAAACTAACTTGCAGACTATTGTGTGCAGCTGTTGGCTAATAGTTATTAACCCCCTTTGTTGTACGCGGAATCAAGTATTTGGCGTTACGTGGACCTTAATAAAGGGTACTCTATTTCGAGTATTTGACCGATAATCGGTTAACTCTATCAGAATTCCAGGAAATCCTATTGCAAGTAAGTAAACCCGCGGGATCCGGGAAAGGCTAAAAAAACTGGGAAAGGCTAAAAAAAAACGGAAAGGCTAAAAAAATCGGCATAATCCCGGCAAAACCGGGATAGTTGGCAACTATGTCATATAAACCATTCCACCAACAACCCATCTAAATATAGCTAATGTCTAGATCAAACACTCACAATGTCTTTTTTTTTTTAATATTTCTATTGACTTTACAGTAACTTACATACAGAAAATACTGGTTCTAGGGCTATATGGTGAATCAATTGCTATAATTTTTCTGGTACATGCAGGAAATTTGAAAAGACCGCTGCAGAACTCCATCCAATTCCTGTACATGATGAGATATGGCACACCATAGGAGTTGATTTAATCGGTCCTTTCCCCGAGACTAGCAGAGGAAACAAATACATCATGACTGTTTCATGTTTCTTTTCAAAGTGGCCTGAAGCTACTGCTCTTCCAGATAAAACCGCTATTGGCATAGCAGAGTTTCTGTTTAAATGTTTTACCAAATTTGGCTGTTGCAAAGTGAAGATAACTGATCAGGGGAGAGAATTTGTGAATAGTGTAAGCTCTAATAAGTATTGCTATATGTAAGCTAGATGTATTGCTGAAGTAGATTCTACCAGTAGGACCAGACTCCCCTTCGAATCATAGTGGTTGTGACGCCAACCTTGTGCCCCACCCCCTTCTGAATTCCCTCACATACCCTAAGGTCTAATTTTAGTATCCAATTATGTATACTTGCAGATTAACGATGAGCTTTGTAGGCTGACAGGTGTAAAATGTAATCTTACTATCTATTTTTAGTTTCCATTTATGTACTTGCAGATTAACGATGAGCTTTGTAGGCTGACAGGTGTAAAATGTAATCTTACTATCTATTATTAGTATCCATTTATGTATACTTGCAGATTAACGATGAGCTTTGTAGGCTGACAGGTGTAAAATGTAATCTTACTAGTGCTTACCACCCCCAAAGCAATGGACTTGATGAAAGATTTAACCAGACACTTCAGCGTCAACTTTTAAAGTTTGTCAGCAAGGAACAAGAGCAGTGGAATTTGTATCTTGACTCAATACTGTTTTCGTACCGCGTTTCTCGTCAAGACTCCACCAGATATTCACCATTTTTTCTTGTGTACGGAAGACAGGCACGACTTCCTGTTGAGTTCAATATAAATTATGTTGGTGGTGAGGATTCAGAAGATAGTGATGTTGAAGATGGTGCACAGGATGTCGAAGATGAAGATAGTGATGGAGAAGATGGTGGAAAGGATGTTGAAGGTAATAGCAGTGAGAGAAAGGGAGCGGTAGTGAATTAAGTTTTGAGGAACATATGAAAAAAACGATCACTGTTCGTAAAAAAGCTCTTGATAACATCGGAACAGCTCAGCACCGGCAGAAGACTTACTATGATGCTAAACATTGTAAGGATAAGGAGATGTATACAGTTGGTGCAGCAGTGCTAGTAAGGAATTCCAAGAAGCTATCTAGGAAGGGATCAAAGTTGGAACTAAACTGGTTGGGACCTTATCATATTCATGAGGCCACTGGTAAAAATACTTATAGATTATGTCGTTTCAAGGGTACTAAGAAAGAGCAAGTTCTTAAGAGTCTATATAACATCTCTCGTCTGAAGCTGTATTATGAATCTTCCTCTGAATTACTTCCCTCTCGTTCATCTGACCATCAGGATCAACAAGATATACCTTCTTCCGTCCCCTCTTCTCCTATTCTGCCCTCTCCCATCAATCACAATCAGGATTTACATGCAGATGTACCATCTTCTCAACCATTTTTACAATCTCCTATAGATCCACCTGTCAATGACGATATCCCCCCTTCAGCCAGTCATCAGGATTCACCTTCCTCACCATCTCCAGATCAAAGCCCTATGAAAAACAGTTGTTTCAGTGACGATATCCCCCCTTCAGCTAGTCATCAGGATTCACCTTCCTCACCATCTCCAGATCAAAGCCCTATGAAAAACAGTTGTTTCAGTGACGATATCCCCCTTCAGCTAGTCATCAGGATTCACCTTCCTCACCATCTCCAGATCAAAGCCCTATGAAAAACAGTTGTTTCAGTGACGATATCCCCCCTTCAGCTAGTCATCAGGATTCACCTTCTTCACCATCTCCAGATCAAAGCCCTATGAAAAACAGTTGTTTCAGTGACGATATCCCCCCTTCAGCTAGTCATCAGGATTCACCTTCCTCACCATCTCCAGATCAAAACACTATGAAAAACAGTTGTTGTAGGGACGATATCCCCCCTTCAGCCAGTCATCAGGATTCACCTTCCTCACCATCTCCAGATCAAAGCCCTATGAAAAACAGTTGTTTGTGTGTGACACGTTGTGCAACAAGACGTTGTCCATGCAGACTCTGTGGTAATGTGTGTGGTAAATACTGCCACCCTGGAAGGTCCTGTTGCAATAAGCAAGATAAAAGCAAGAAAAAGACAGTAGTGGATATTACCATGGAGACAAGCAATGAAGGGGCATTTTTGTCACCATGGGTTAAAATTGGGAGCAGTCTTCTGTATGCGAGTGACAAGAACGTTATTGAAGATCCAAAAGGATGGTTGACAGACGAAATTATGTACTGTGCCCAGCAACTACTGAAGAACAAGTACCCCCACATTTCAGGACTGCAGTGCTCTAGTTTACAGCTTACAAGAACATTTGATGTACATGCAAGTAAGGAATTTATTCAGTGTTTAAATCTCGGGGGAAGTCACTGGATCACTCTCTCCTCAATTGACTGTGAACCTGCCACAGTAAGAGTATACGATAGTATGAACCTACGACTGTCTTCTACTCTGATCAAATTAGTTGCTGACCTTCTCCATACCAGCAACTCTTCTATCAAAATCGAGTATGTGCAAGTCCAGTATCAGTGTGGTGGCAGTGATTGCAGATTGTTTGCCCTCGCATTTGCTTGTAGTTTGTGCCATCAAGAAGATCCTGCTGAAATATGATCAGAATGAGATGAGATCTCATCTTGTCCATTCATTAGAGGCGCAGACCCTATCCCCGTTCCCTTGTAAATGCAGGTACAAGGCGCAAGGGCACTTCGTGGAATCCAAAAGATTGATGTTTACTGTATATGCAGGCTTCCTGATGATGGCAGGAAAATGATCAAATGTTCATCTTGTAATGAGTGGTTTCACACTGATTGTGTCAGAGCACCAAGGCTTGCCATTAAAGACAAAAAACATATTTGGAAGTGTAAAGACTGTAGTGTTATTTAGATTTAACTATAAATTATGTATAATATTTCCAGCATTTCATTTCCATCAGTATAATTATTCTAACAGGTAGCTACAAATTGATGTCCCCCTAAAACTGTGACACTATTTCCAGCAGTAATTTTTTCCTGGTAGAATCTACACTCAGTGTCCCCCAGCCTTCCCCCTAAAACTGACACTATTTCCAGCAGTATTCTGACCTGTATGTAGCTACAAACTCCATTGCTCCATAGAATTGGTACACTCGGTGTCTTAGAATCTACACTCAGTGTCCCCCATCCTTCCCCCTAAAACTGACACTATTTCCAGCAGTATTCTGACCTGTATGTAGCTACAAACTCCATTGCTCCATAGAATTGGTACACTCGGTGTCTTATGAAGCAGTTGTAAGCTCTGGCGAGCGCTAGAACTAACGCTATGAGGCTAGAAACGCTAGCCGGTTGGACTCCTGTTGTACGGAGCGTTACTACGAAATTATTGGCGGCTTTTCACTAACAGCGGGGAAAAAACTGTAGCTAACTACACTTACTATTCTACACAACCCAAGTACTCACCAATTCTCAACGTTACAGTTTCTCTAGAAGCCTTGCATTAAGTCTTTTCGACTACTTTCAACCCGCCTGTATCACGCTCCAATGTTAGAAACTGACCGTACGCAAGGTCAATTGAACCGTGCCGCGTGACTAAAAGCGGGCGCGTTTTGAGCGGGAAACATGTTTTTTTTCCTGTTCCCTTAGACTTTTGGAGCGAATTGTGGAATAGCACTTTCTATTTGGTTTTGACTAAGGAAATGTTTTTAACCGCTTCGGCTCTTATGGTGCAAACGTTAACTTGGACAGACTTTAGTTAGAATTAGGGCCTGCCATGTTCGAACTTTTGTAATTACTCTTTGTTCCAAAAAAAAGTGTGTTAGTATTCCAAAAGAATAGTATATTATCCCATAAATTTTCTTATCATTCCAATTAGGAATAAGTGGAATATAGTAGTGACTGCAATAGCTATATAAATAAAGTTGGTCATTATGAAATAAATAGTCTCTCTTACTGCTATACTGAATTACTCAATATTCATTATATTTCTAGCTATTCTTTCAGTGAAAATCTTCAACATCTAGGTAAAAATGTTCAAGTAAAAATGTTCAAAGAATGGAGAAAACATGCTCTGCTATAGATGAAAAAAGTTTGAGGAACCCTTTAGCATAATTCTCCAAATAACTTGCTGACTCTGAGCCTGAACTGATAGCTCTCCCAGGGTCTGATTGCCAAAATATCATGATACATGTTAATTTTTATTTGTCCTGAGCCCTTTAGGTGATCAGAACATTGTATATTTCAGGAAGTGGTCATTCTCTCTGTTGGTGTCTCTGGTTATTCTTATGTGCCATGATTCAAGATAGCAATTTCAATGCGCATTCAAATGAAGTACCAAAGGTGGGAACCCTCAGCGCTATTAAACACTACCTAGCTATTACAATAATTATAATCTCCTTCCAAAAGAGAACAAGCAATCTGTTAGCTATTTTAATGAGGCATCAAAATAGTTAGACCAATGAAAATTGTACATGGAAACGCTGTCTTCATAAGAGAAGAAGCTAAGCTAGCCAGAAATACTCACCCATATACATTTTCAACGGGAAACTCCATTTCTTTCAACTCCGTTAACTTCCCTGAGCATAATGCGAACTACACCGCTGGCTGCAAAGAATAATTTGCTCACGTGATTATGATGTGCGCGAGGGGGCGCTGCCCATAAAAGCTGGTACCACGCTGAGTTGATAGCTTCGCGTTTTCTCAACAATTAGCTCTAAATTTAAAAAATTGCACAATAAAAGGTCGTTAATCTTCTTCCTCAGTAAGTTCATACCTAAATCAAACTGTTAATTGTCAGTAATCTCAAAAATAAGAGCGTGACAGACAGACGGACAGGCAGACAGGCAGACAGACATATAGACAGACAGACAAACATACAGACAAACATACAGACTACTATAACCCTCCGCGCATGCGCGATTCGGGGTAATAAAATATCTAAAAGGAGCTTTGTAATTAAGAAACCATATCTACATTAACTAAAGAACTAAGGTGTATAACACAGATTAGAGTGATTTTTTGTAGTTAAGCTTGCTTTATTTCACCTTAGCTTTATAGTAATAACAGTACTTCTTATAATGTAAACAAGTTTCAAGTTCATATTAAAATAATTTTTTCTAGCTACTTCTAATTTTATTGGCAGTTGCCAAATGATATATTGAAGAACAGATAAAGCATAACTTCAATATTTTGCAGTGTCTTCGTTCAGGATCAAGAACAGGAGGAAGGAAACCACCAACACAGGGATTTCATAAAGTCACTTGTTTAAAATTCATATTTTCTCCACCTTTTCAGTAGACAATGAGGTGCAGCATGTAGGACATTTAGCCCTATCCTTTAGGTAGAGAAAATACGAAATTTCCTGAATACATGACTATTTGCTCTGTGCAAAATATTCATTTGAGTAATCTCTTTTCCATACTCATGCATAAAACAATAATAATCCTGCACAGTCAAACCTTGGTGTATCTCTAAGATCTTCTGGTCCTCGCCACTTAGTGAAATTCATCTCTTTTTAACCAAGTTAGAAGCTGGAAGGACTTAAAGCCACTACAAACTGTCTTACTGGTTTTTTTTCATAGGTTATAGTAGCCAATACAGGCAGGATATACAAAATCAACATAATAGCACCATTTTTAATATGTTCTTGAATTGTTGAAAAAATTAATACATTTTGCCAATATGCTGATAGATTTCATTTTACCTCTAGAGTTAGGGGTAGACTAAGCAAGATGACTCGTCACTACATGAGAAGTAATTCCAATTGAGACTGGTTTTAAAATGTTTAAGTCTTAGACTACAAATGCAATCTCAAGGTATGTATGTGCGTAGACATGTGTATTTTAAATATTGTAAAATATTTTTCACTACCAAAAAATAAAATTAAAATAAATAAATGTAATCATATAGGCTCATTGCTGCATACACTAATTAGAGGTTATTTAGCTCGTTTAATAGCAAGGATTTTCCTTAAAAAGAAAAATGTTTCAATCTGAGGACCTTCTTCAGTTTCACTTCATCATAAGTTTATTTAGCCTTGTATCAAACACATAGCCTAACGCATCAATTACATATGTAATCAGCTTGGAGTTCGAGCAGTTAGAGCACACCAGGCATTGAGACACTTGTAATACTTAAAACACCAACACCAGAAAGATAGAGTAAGGATGTTAGTTCCATGCAATGGCTGTGATAGAATCTATATTGGTGAAATAAGCTGATGCTAACACAAATAACTAATGGAGCACAAAGCTGCAATAAAATGGCAAGATCACATAGAATATCATGCATGCTTGGAACAAAAGTCATAGTTAATGTCAACTGGAAGGAAGCGAGAGTGGTTCAGTCAGAACCACTATACTGGAAAAGAAGGATTTGGGAGGCAATATAGATCAAAACAAGGATACAAACAAACAACCTTGATTGTGGTCTCTCCTTAGATCCACTGTGAGACCAGTAATTGACAACCAGTTTAACAATCTTTAGTCACTCATCACAAGCTAAATAACCTCTTAACTAAAATAAATAAATGTCTTAAATTATAAATCCTAAATACTCCAGAGTGATCGACAGCTCATGACTCATGACCTGCTATGGGTACATTAATCTGTTAATCCCACATAATGATAAACTCTGCTAATTTGTCGCAATATTATGTGATTAGATATTGTGTATTAAAACAGCAATGGACAGCTCTATTGGTACGGTATATCCAGAATATCATGTAGCCCTAAGTGGGGAGAGTATAAAAATTCATTGTGACAGTGCCGCAGAGCCACGTTGGACAAGAAATGGGAACCTATTGACTGTGTTTGGAGCGTTGCTTATTCAGAACATTACCAAAAAAACTAGTGGAAATTATACTTGCCATGGATATTTGGACGCTTACAAAACTATTCCATTCCAAGCTACAGCAACAATTTTACTTGCAGGTATATGGTTGAATTAAGTTTATTTAAAGTGGCTGGTTTCATTTATTTTCTCCAGTAGTTACATTGTGAGTTTGTATGAGCATGACACATTTTTACTTCCTCCTTCTGTACAAAATGCATGTTCCAAAATTCATAACACACTTTTGTACTGTTATATTCATGCATATTTACATGCAGTGCACCTTTACTTATGTATGTAGGTACATACATACATAAGAAGGATGTGTACGTATGTGCATGCATACATACATAAAGCTTTTAAATAATATAAGTTCTACGATGTATTATCCATGCACATGCAAGTTCTATGATGGATTTATACAATTACAAAATATAATTAGTGTACTCCAATTATTACTCCCCTACAAAATTGAACTATGAGGACAAAAAAAAGCTACTTTCATACAATAACTGAAAGTAAAAGGTGAGATTATGAGTCAGTATTCCATATTTGTATAATCTCGTAATTCTCAGTATTATACACTGAGCAAAATTTGTCAGATCATTAAGCTATTTTAGTGGTTATTTAGCAGTTAGAACTATAACTAATACTATTTGATCAAGTACAAGAAAACAGTATACTGTAATTTACATCAAAAGAGAAACATTACCTTTCATTATTTTTCTGCATTACTTAAAAATAGATTACTAAGGGGGGAATAAGACATTTTTGTTGGGAAAAAAATTTTTTTTTTTTTTTAATTTTTTTATTGTAGATACAGGCTTACTGGATGTGGATCCCAAGTTTCAAGACCATTGGACAATTCTACAGCTTATAATGATTTTTTTTATACACACTAGTTCATTGTTTCAGTTATTGAATCACCCCGGAAAGAACCGTTCACTTTATTTCTTACCGTTACTTTCTATCGATCGACTATTTCTTTGTTTACTGTCAAACCTACGCTTTTTATAGTTCAAAATGAAGCACACAGGAAGTGCTCAGTGACTATAGCAACAAGCAATTACGTAGTAGAAGTAGGCGGGAGTGCGCACGGCCGATGTTTTTTTTTTTTTTGCTTGATTGGAACTTGAACTTGTGTCCGCATGGCTCTCTCTTATTCTCGTTGTTTCTTGAAACTACGCCTAGGAGAACTTGTAGAAAGCGCCCTAAAGGGTTCCTTGGCACTCTGTGGCAACAACAGTCACCTACTAAACGAAGAAGGATGGATTCAGAGGCTACCCGTCCCTCGGTGAGTAAGACTAAATTATTTAGCTCACCACCTAGGTCTATAGGGTTTACTTCTGAAAGCTCTAGTGCTCTATTGCGCCCAAGAAATAGTAAATCCTCAAGTCCATTGTCAGACAATAGTTCTGTAGCTCTCCCTGATGCTGGTTCAACTGAAGCAGATAAATATTATATACTGGGCATTAGGCTAATGAGAATGGCTAATGAGAATGGCGGTGGTGAGTCTAGGAATGACATGGCAGAAGCAAATGAACTTGACAATGCAGAGTCAGATCAAAATGATGATGCAGAGTCAAGTGAAAATGATGATGCCAAGTCAAGTGGTTCAGAGGAGGAATCCTCTGAGTCAGATTCTGAGGCTAGTTGCAGTCATGATGATCAGGCTGACTCTGACGGGGTTGGTGTCGGCAGTGACGTCCCATCCAACGATTGGACCGAGCCCCCATCAGATGTTACTGTAACGTTTAATGGAACTTTGTCTAACCAATATATCAAGATAACTTCTAAAACCTGAATTTAGGTCTGAATATTCACTGTATGCAATATTATGCTTTCTTGCAGGCATTGTCAGCTGTTATTACAAGTGTCGTGTTTAACCTCAATTATCTCAAAACTACATTTTCCCAAAGTGGTCATACTTCGGTACATCATAACTTACTCTCACTATTTTTTTATTTTTATGTTTATATATCATCTTAAAGCTCATATTCTACTCTTTAAAATGAACTGATACTTTTTTTTTAAAAAAAAATTTTCTTTAGTTATGCAAGTTTTTCTTTAAAAAAATGAATTTTTGGACAAAAACAATTATAAAAAAAAAAATAAGGAGAAATTCCAAAAAGTATCAATACAATTATGAGATAAAAGTATACTGAATGTGTGAAAAAAGTTTGGAGTGTTGAGGATCATGTCTGATGGGGGTTACATCGTACCTAGTAGGTAAAGGGTGAGTGGACGATGAAACCGATCACTTTGGGTGGGTGGGGCCAAGTTGATATATCTGTAGTTCATCTTGAAGATGATGCTTTACTCATCATTTTATGACTTGAAGTATGAAAAAATACACATGGATGACTGAGTTATGACCAAATAAGTAAAACACCCCAAAAATGCCCTATCCCCCTATGTGGTTCTTTGAACGACACGAGTCACGACCCATGTCGGCCCCACTTGCAGTAAGAGAAAATCGTTTTGTAATAGCACCATATATTCACTGGAACCACGGTGGAAACTACTTTTGCTATGGCTCAGGTGACTATGGAGCATCACATTTCTTGAGTATCTCCAAGTTAAAAGTCTCCCGTAAGCCTGAAGCATGATTTTAGCGTTTGTATTTTTCAGGTGACCTCTTGGTGCACATTAGTTTACCAAGAATAATATAATGACATCTTTTCTTGTTTTAACAGCCAATATATATGTACAATTAAACCTAACCCTATGTCTCGACTTCTTGTCGAAGTTATTTGGTCAATATATTATAATTATATACTGAAACAGAGAAAAACGGCTCTTATTGCAATTATATCAGCCTAGAATGGCTGAATCATTACAAGATTAATATATGATTCAGTCATCTTGGCTGAAATAATTATAGATATGATTTCTAATATATAGCTAATCGGTGAAGGAGCTATAGAGTATGTCAGTTTGACTATTTGCACTTCAAAGTAGTGCGACCCATAGGCATATTAATAATCCCTTCCAGTGTATGTAATTTCTAGACCTTGCCCAAAACGTTGAAAGGAAATACATACTAATGCCTAATAACTTCTGAGATCCTAAAATTGTTAAAATACATACTTAGACTCAAGTGTAGTGGGTGGAATTTGTAATAGTTATGCCATGGCCAACGAGGGGTTATGGAATATAACCGTCCCGATCCTGAGGGCGAAGCCCGAGGGATAAGGGCGGTGATATTCCATAACCCCGATGTTGCCATGGCACAACTGTTTTATACCATAGTTGCTGCTACTACTACTCTCTCATATCCACCTATATGGGACCAGCCCTACCACATATAACTCTCCTGCCGCTCTCATACCACAGGAATTTACCACAGCTAGCTGCTTTACTGCTTACTGCTGAGCAGCCCAGGTAGAGTTAAATCTGGAGATAACAGCTGGCAGCTACAATGCTAAAGTAAACTTGCTAAAGTAAACTTGCTAAAGTAAACTTTCTGGCGTGCTTCAATTGAATTTTAATTGAATTTTAATTTTGGGCCGGAAACACGGAAGAATTCGCTTGACACGCACCGGGAAAATATCATAGCCCCAGGAAAAATCACCGGGAAAATATCACTTTTAATCCATGGGTGTTACCGCAGCAACCATGGTATAAATACCATTATACATAAAATTTTAATGTGAAACTATACAAAACTTTCAAATGAAGTAGTGAACATTTTACGTAAAATGCTAAAATTTATACTACATAAAAATAATAGGTATCCATATTCTGTGGGAGAATTATGATCAGAAACGAAATTATGCTTAAGTTTTGTAAATACAATGCGAGGCCAATGGGCATGAGGTATTAGCTCAGGTATTGAGATTGGAAATGTGCAAGTAGGTTATATAACAACTCAAACACACTTCAGACTTGGACTTTATTGATGCCATCTGTGTTATAGTCCTCCATTAAATTTCTTACATTAAAATACTTCATGTGCTGTAGGCACATTGTACCTCATTGAATGTTATGGGTGTAACTTAGATTTTAATAATCATTCCAGTGAAAGACTACTTTTCTCATGTATTGCATATTTGGAGATGTGGGGGTTGTTTCTTCTAATCATATTTTGTTCCTAGAGTATGAACCCAAGACATATGTTGAACAAGGAAAGAAATTTACAATATTTTGTGAAGAGAATGCTGATGATGATGTATACTGGATTAAAAATGGATCCTATAATATTCTATCCAGATTTGACACACTTGAGCTGCAAAGGGTCAGCATGCGGGAAACTGGTGTTTATATTTGCCAAGGTACCACTGAAGAAGGGTATAGCGTAAATGTATACATTCCAGTAGAAGTAGTAGGTAAGTCATTTGTTCGTTAGTTCATTTTTTGTTCATTCACTTTGATGTGCTTGAGCGCAAATGAAGAGTGGGCCTAAAACTACAGTATTGTGAAATGATTTATTTTAACTTTGAACACTCTAAATACTAAAACAAAACAAAAAAAAAGTCTAGTTTTTTAATTATGTATAGCAATAAAGGGGTTTCTCAATGCCATAGTAACCACTCGCTGCAACTGTTTGATAAATTAAAAACAAGACAAAACTAGTCACTTTAAACGTTTTCTTTGTGATATTCTTTAGCTAAGTAGTAGCTATAATGCACAATGCCTCTACACAACTGGACATACCTACATAAGACTCCCTTCATGGTTAGTCTAGTGGATAATGAAATTTTAATAAATACTGTTGTGTAGGGCTTATAACTAACACATTAGCTGACTACCCCCACTAACTCAAATAGAAATGGACCTTTGTAAGTTTTAAGTTTTAACGACACCTGCAATAAAATACAAAAATGATAAACGATTCGATTTGTATGATGATACGGGTAATGATCGATAAACCAGAGGATTATGTTTATTGGAAGTTTGGGATGGAGTCAACCACCGAACTAACACACAAACAACAGGGTCACAATACAAAAATTCCATACCTACGTCCAAACATAATATATATAAACAAGTGGTGTGCTTTAGCACAAATACCTTGCAAGCCTTCCTAGTTAGCACACATAAAACTACAGTATTGTTACATAATATACTTTAGCTTAGTTCATGCAAAACAGTATATAGCAGACCATTAATTTTACCAAATAAATACAGAATTATTCTCTTCTTAATTTCCTGAATTGTGATCACTTCTGTAGTATCCAATTTAAGCCATTCTGACTCCCTCAATTACCAGTGAACAAGCTCGCAGGTCTACCAAAAGAACAATGGCCAGAGTTATTTTTGTAATTTTTAGCTAACAAATATGGAACTACGCACTTACCACAGCTTCTCCCAAGTAGTGTTGGCTTCCTTAGTGTTAATGTTTAGCCATTCTGACTACCAGTGGGGTAAAGGATCTTCAATGTCATAGTAAACCCGCCTCAGTATCTTTATGGGACTTGAAAAACAAGCATTTCGCAGGAATTATCTCACAATTTGGAGCCCAAGTTTCAAGTAAGACTTTCTTAATGCTGTAGTGTCAGAAGAGAGTGGGGTCAAGCCTAAAAAGTCATGTTTTTTGGGGGAAAAAACGGCACCCACGCACACGTTTAAGGAGCATAGGTACCATCCATACATATATATATAATTATATAGTACTTATCACATGAGTCAGAGTATGATATGGCGAAATATTTCACAAACGTGCTAATTTATTTTCATGAGCCAGAGGCAAGTGTAAAGCCTGAGAGTGAAATATCTAGCCATATCACGCTGACAAGTATAAAAAGTGGTGTATTCCATTCTAGATATCTTCACTGAAGTAGTTTGTTGGTAAATCTAAGTGTAAAGTTGGCCGTAAAACTCTCTAGGGATTCCCACACCCCCTGGGTAGGCTCCACTATAGTAAGCTAGCTGTAAAAACCCTGAAAATTGGTTAGCCAGGCTGGTTGCTATAACTACTATGGTAATTAGCTTGCCAATACAGCCATGAGATAACATTATGTGATAATGTGAGTTATTGGTCACGTTCCTAAAGATAACATTGTGAAGATATCTAGCGTGGAATAAATATATATAATATGTAACAAATATTCGATTTTCAATTTTCCAACCTTATAGTATTTCGCTCGCTTCTCTCGCTCGATAATAACATAATACCCATTTTTTTATTGTTCACCCGGAAGAGTATCTTGCTTGCTTCGCTCTCTCTTGCCAATTGTATTCGATGAATAATTATCGAGCGACTGAGATACTGTTAGGTGTCACGTGATGAACACTGGGCATGCGCGCGTGGGCTTTCCATTTGGGCATTGTTGGACCACGCCCTGGCTCTTCCTGCCAGGCAAGTTGCCTAGCAACAGGGTATTGCCTAGTAACATCTGCGGCTCCGCCCCATCAACTGCCCCAACAAAGGCCACTCAAATAGCCCCGCCTATTCCGACACACACCACACAAACACACACACACTCACTAGCGCCCCACTATGAGGCCTATGTTACTTGCCATTACTAATATCAGGTCATTCCCCCTATTCATACAAATATTTTACATTCCATTGCCTTTCTTTTCTTCTTTTTTTTTATACCATGTGACCATACAACAATGGCAAATCAATACATGGCACTCAAAACATTATGCACTAACAGACTTATGGTATTATGCACTAACAGACTTATGGTTACGTTTCGTCCTCAACTCCGTTCTCGTGGGCTTCCTCATTCAGGAAATGCTCCGACGTCGCCTGGGGCCTGTGACCAGTCCGCATATACCCTTTGTATTCCCTGCTCTTCCACCTGTCCAGAGCCTTGATGTCTTCCCCTGACGCTCCGTTCATAGTCGCGGCAGTGGCCGCCCCAATCCTGAAGCTGTGGCCCGAAATGCCCTCAACCGCCATGCCTTGTGACTCCAACGCCTTCTTCACCTTTGTCACAAAGATTCTCCTGGTCAGACCTTTTCCCTTCTCGTCCTTGAAGAACGGCCCTCGACCTTCTTTCCTTACCACTGTAAATCTGAACAGTGCCTCAACTGAGAAGACCTTTTTTCTTCCAAGACGTTTGGAGGACGCCAGGAGTCCAGAGTGGATCTGAGTGAAAATCAAGGAGTCCAAGATGGGCAGGGGGCTCTCGTCATGGTCAGCCCTCGACTTTCTTTCCTCACCACTGTAAATCTGAGCAGTATCTACACTGGGAAGACCTTCTTTCTTGCTCATCCTCCCATCCTAGATGTGCCCCAGGATCAAAATCTCCTTTCACGGGCGCCAATGCCTCCCCTGCCCTCAGGCAGCCGAAATAGCACAGGCAGGCAGCCGCCCATAGCATGGTGTTGCCATAATTCACCTCACTTCATGCCTTCTGCAGCGCCCCCTGCGCTGTCACTGGATCCATGTGCAATTCTTCCACTCCTTGGATGGCCCTCTGCCTTGCCATCCCCTTCCTTATTTGATCCAGTCTGGCCATGTCTCTCCAGACTAGAGTTGTCAGCCCCGCTCTCAGATGAGCCTGTCTCAAACCTGCCAGATGTTGTCTAACAGTTCCATCTGTCACTCCCTGTCTCGCCAGAGTTACCACGTATCCGATGGCCTTCTCTTGAGTCACTGGCAGTGGCTACTCTTCCAATTGCTAGCACCACGCCTTGCATCTAACCCCTTAGTCAGCTTGCTTATGACCATAATTGTAGTAGATCGTGACAAAGCAAACTAAAGCACCAAACTTTACACAGTTATATATTAGTATAATGTGTATCAATTCTGGAAGGGGTGCCACGTAATACCTGTTTTCTGTCAGAAATTACAGCACTTGAAAAGCGTGAGGGTTAACTGCGATATGCGTAAAAGATTTAACTATTGCGGTAGATACAAATCTATTCTCAAAAATAAAAGAGTAATTATATTTAAGGTACTGTGTTACTAAAGAATGCATATATGTATTATTAAGTTGACAACAATAATTAATATCGTACATATAGTATAAGTTTTGCAATAACTTGTTTTTATATTGCATACAGTGATAATAATTGTCTTCTTTATAATGGTACAAGTTTGTAATAGCTAAGTATATGAATCAACAGTGAAATTGTTATTGTTCACAGTTTCCTCCACACTGACAAAGGGCTGTACAAGACAGTCCAGCTCCCCGACTTCTACACTTTTTTTAACATTGTGGAATAGCTTTGCAACCACACTTAATTAGCTCTCTGCTTGCTTTGGCTGCTTCTGGAAGAAGAGTCCAAATCGGCTTCCAAGTTATTTCACTTCTTTCTTCAATTTTATTCCAACCATATCCTTGTGGTGAAGGCCTCTGCAATAGCTCTGACAAAACTGTAGGCCCAAATAGTTGCCTGATATAGTGCTCAAAGTGAATGTTGGTATAGTGAAGACTGCAAATTGAAGAAAAATAAGAAATGAAATCATAATTATACTTTATTATGTTGTTGTTTTTTTTAACTACCTGGGTGGGAGGAATATTTTACATTGACTTTCCCCTTTTACAAAAAAGCTCCTGACGTAATTCGTTCACTGAAGTTAAGGTGTTGACTTATCATATAAAATACACGTAAATCTCTCCAACACATTTACAGCTTCAGAAGTAATACTCACTGGAGAAAATGGCTGAGTAGTCACAGAAAGAAAGGCTTTTGTAACTTCAGTGTAAGACTTCCATGATTCCCATGGTATATTTTTACCCTTGCCATGAAATTGAGATGTAGCTATAGTATCACTACCTGTGAAAGCATGGAAAAATAAAAGTGCTTGACTTTCTTTTGACCAAAATATAGAAATATCTGAAGTACTTGCCAGTCCCAAAACTGACCCAAAGATTCAGGTCTGGATATGCTTCTAATCAGGTTGGAGAAAACACCAGTTAGTATGACTATGACATCGGTATCCACTGTTCGAACTAATATTTTGCGAGCTCTTTTTTCCCAAAGAATCTTTCACATGAAGACATATTCTGGAGTCAGCTTCCTCATGATCTGAAGGTAGCTTAGGAGTACCGCCACCCCTGCAGATAATTGTCTCACCTATACAAAAAAAAAAGTAAATAAAAAAGTACGATTATAATTTTGTATTATACCTGCTGTGATGTAAACTTCTTTTTCAGACGAACAATCATAAGTACGAACAACTTCAGTCAGAAATTTAAAAAGTTCAGTTTTATTGGATCTTTTAAAAATTTCTGAAAGTCAATGGGTAATTTTGTTTGTCGTTTTACTTTTTTTCTAATTCCTTTCCCTCGTTTTTCTCTCGTGGTTTCTTTGAGACTATCTGCTATGTACTGATCCCAAATAATGTCTTTTCTGCGGCTATTTGTCAGTTGTTGTTTCATCCATGACAAGAAAACTTTATCTGCATATTCAGTAAATGTACTTGCTAGTTTTGTGGGAAGCATGTGCACAACAGCAGCACCGTCAAACACTTTACAGTCCAAGATGTACAAAGGTTATGTTGATGTATTTCCACCGAGTAATGAAAGCAAATCAGACTTCTTTGTTGGAAGACGAAGCTTTCCATGGTCAAAGGTGGCCAAGGGTGGTTCTCATGGGAAAAGAATTCCTGTAGATCACCATCTCGATAATCTACTCGCTATGTATAAGTTACTAAAATTGCTACAGTCACTTTTTAAGCTGGTAACTTGTTGCTTGGTCTTAGAAACTCCTTTAGAAAATTGACGCTTAAATAAAGCCAAACCATTTCTCTTAATAGGATGATGAATAGACACTTTCCTATCGATAAGCACTTCCGAGACATATTTGTGGTACTGGCTAAGACCTATACTTTTAATATTTTGAACTGTAAATACTACATCCCATTCATAGAATCTAGGGCAAAAAGTTCCGAACTGCCATCAGAAAATGGGTTACCCATATGTAGTATAGTTTCATACAAACTACTAGCATGCATTCTAAAGAGCTCTGGAGCAGCAAAACCTTGTTCATTTTTCCTCCATAAACTGACATTCAAACTCAGTCAGTAATCTGACTTGCTCTGGCCCCAACAACATCCATCTTCTAAAAGCTACTGGATTTTCAGTTAACCCAACTGCACCTCCCAATCCTTTCACCAGTTTGTTATTCTGCTCATGTCCTTAATCTATAGGTATGCAGGAAAATTTATGATTCGTTTTCTTGAGTACCCAAAATTGCTTAAGCTCTTCTCTAACTGCACTAGAAAGTGATTTCATGTCATTAAAATGGACCGGAATCCACCGTGTAGTTTGTGCGATCCAATGCAAAGCACCAAGGAACCAAAGCCTCTAAAGACTGAATGAACAAATTAAAGTCATTGCTGCGATATGCACGAATAAACAGCAGTGCTAATATTTCATATTCAAGCACAAGATCCCAATAAAAAAATTGCACTTTTCTGGGACATTTTATATTTCCACTCATCAAAGCTATGTTCATTGCTTGATTCCCACGCTTTATTTCTGAGCTTTGATAAGACAAGCGCAGTAATTTGGTGTGCACGCCTAGTTCTGGTTAAGTGTGAGACCTTAAGAAAGGAGTCAGCTGTTCCTGCTGTAGCCACTCCTGCCTCGCACAAAGCAGATGTTCACCCAGAACTATCCAAAAAAGCTCGTATTGTGTCCCAAATACACATTTCAATGTGGAGCCCTCCAAACATAATTACAAATTTATCTTCACCAAATGTTTGTGGCCACGTCCATTGAACATACTTTGCTAAAGCAAACAATGGCTGATTAACGGCCATAACTGGAACTTGTTCTGGATTGAGATAGTCAGTTACACTTTTGATAACACCCATATCATGTTTGACCATAGAAAGAGATGCAGCTTTTTCTGGAAACAAGGGTAAAAGTGTAGACAAAAAATTGCTATTTTTGACATGAATTTGTTTTGAAGCATGAAATGCAGCCCATGATATAACATTGTCCTTGTCAAGATGACCTTTGGACAATAATTGAATAGCATAATCAGTCCACTCAAACTCAAGCAATTTTTCTCTCTCTAATAAATCACACTGAGATTCAGTCATTTTCGCAGAAGGCACCACTACTTCACTTATATTAGTAGTCACAGCTAAGACATTAGTATAATTTTCAGATAAACTATGATCTTGGGTAGAATTGCTGCTGGGACCAATGACAACTCTCTCTCTACAGTCACCACAGTTTCCTTTAGTAGGACATTGAAAAATACTTATTGCTGTGGCTTGGAAAGAATCTTTAGACGTAGCGGATGAAGGGTTGTAATCAATATTGTCAAGGGCTTCCACCACATAGACATTTTTCCGTAGATTTACTGGGCATACCACACCTTGATCTTTATATTGTTCACTGACAGCAGAAGCAAGCAAGTTTTCAAGCTTAATGATACGATCATAACTTATGCTAATTCCAAAACTGTGAAGTATATGAATGATTTTCTCATTCCTTGTCATAGTATGAATACTTAAGCCAAGATATATTGGAAGGGGCATTTCTCTACATTTTGAATGTCTTTGTTTTTCTGCATTATTGGGTTTGTGCTTCATGTTAAAGTGAATGAGCTGACCTATAGTAAGACAACTTTGAAATTCGACAGAATGATTTCTTACATTAGGACCACTGAGTAGCATTGATATGAACAAACGGGAAGCTACCAAAAAAATTAAATGAATATATTCAAAAACTTCTTTTCTTATTAATTTTGCCAGTTTCACCGTAGAAATTGCTTCAGAATCAAAATCTCGGTTTTGTAAAGACTCCTTTAAAATATTCTGGAACCCCTCATTGAAAACTAGAAGAGTATTCTTACCATTAGATTGCTCTTGACAATCTGTTGAAAAATGATCAAGAATTTTTTTTTTCAGACGTGTTTTGTTGATATCTTTCTTTATACCTAAACTACACAGACGTTCAATATAAAGGCTATGTAGAAGTGAAAGTTTAAAGATGTAATTTCCATGCTCTACATCATTTTCAATAAAACTTGCAAGTTCAGCAAATACTCTAGATAATAAAAGTTTGTCGTCATTATCGGTATGTAGAGATAATTTTGACCTCATGTTACTTCTGTACTTTTTTTTTTTTTTTTCGCGCATGGTTTTGTACAATGCACATTATTTTTTATTTTCGCAAATATCGAGCCTAAAAAGTAAAAACTTCAGGAGTGCATAGCTAGGGACAAACCACTATATTTTAGTGGTACCCCTTCTAAAATTACTATATATGTGTTTCTAAATAACTGTACAAAGTTTGGTGCTTTAGTCCGCTGTGTCACGATCAAAGCCAAAACAGACCTGACTACTAGCTCAGACCCTGCCTGAACAGAAAGTTCGCATCCTCCTCCACTCCCGCTCTGACCAGCAGGGATACTCTTCTATCAGCATGGCCACTATCTCGTCTGGTATCGTTGTGGCATTCTCGTCCGATACCTGCGTAATGAACCAAGCCATTTCACATTTGTCTCTGGACAGCGGCATCAGCCACCACATTGTCCACTCCCCTTACTCCACCGTGAAACTTCTGGTCGCCTCTATGAATGCCAAGCACCTCGTCAGGTGCATGACCTTACTGTCTTTACAGGTCACTGCTTGCCTCGAGCACCGGAAACCGCCGGTAGCGGGGACAGGTTCTCCACTAGATGCACAGCCTTCAGTGCTTTCTTATCCTTTCTCCTTTCCCCCCCCGACTCGTTATCCACACTGCTGAGCAGCTTCAGAAGCAACCTTCCCGGTCGTTCTTCTTCCTCTCCTGCTGCTCTCTTGGCGCTTTCCGCTATTGCGGTCTCCGCCAACTCGGCAAATACATCTGCATACACACATTGAACACACACTTGACATATCACCTGTCTTTCCGTGTTCCCTTTACAGAGGAGGCTCCACACACTTGTGGTTGGGGGGCAAAATATTAGAGATTGGCACACTCCTATGAAATCTGATTTTTTAAGCTATAATACATCATACAAAAAGACTGATTAAAATGTTCCAAAGTGTCTTTTCCTTTCTTCATGTAGTGATACAAAGTCACAAGCTTTTGAGTTGGGGGGGGGGGGGGCAATGCCCCCCCACAATTAATATTGGGGGGGGGGCAATTTCCCCCCCTGCCCCCCAGTGGAGCCTCCCCTGCTTTAACGTGTCTCACTTCTGTTTTATACATATTCCCTCGTATACTGCCCTGTGCCATATACCTTTTGTACTCAGGCTTCCCACACGCCCTTTGCGTGTCTCTCTCTCTCTCTTTTTTTTTCTTTCTTCTTTTTTTATTATTATTACCCGGCACCTATTGCTAGCATAGTAGCTGCACATGAGACCCACACGCCTTGCGTACCTCTTTCTCGTCCTTTCTGTGTCCCTCTCTCTTTTGTGCATACTCTGTGCCCAGACACCCTTTGAGCCACCACGCCTTTTGCATGCCCTTCTCAAAACCACAGGTGTCTTTGTGGTCCTAGTTTCTGAACCTCCACACCCGTCAAGTCCACACGCACTTTACATGTATGTTCTCGATCCCAGGTGCCCTTTTTTCCACAAGACCAACCCCCTGGACCCCTTCCTAATTAAACCTACCCTTTCTCCTTTATTGTGACCACTAGACATCACACTTACATCTAACCTCTTAAAATCCACTACTTCTGGATGCTCTTACAAAGCCCAGATCTCAGGTTGTCACTTACCACAGTTTGGAGGTGAGAGTCAGGAACATTTGTTTTAGCCTTTCGGTTAACTAACCCCGTCCCTGACAATATTATTTCTTCTTCACCCCCCTCTTTCTCAGTTTGTTTTTACATATCATCCGCAGTTGCCGTTGGCTCTTGGCTCCGAGCGGCCATTTCCTCTTCTAACTTTTTCAACCGTTCTTCCATAGACACCAGCAGACTATTATCCTCCTCGGAGAACCTAGTTGCTTTCCCGCTACTACCTTCTCCTGCTCTACTCCCATCTCACCTAGCCTTCTTGGCTGGAGCTGGAGATTCTTTTAAGCTGTAGTGACCCCTTTGGCTCTTCCATCTTTTCTCTCTTGGTTTTCTTTTGCAAATTAATGCCTACCACCCGCGCACGTTCCTTTTTTATTTCCTCGGCCATAGGTATGCGCGGTCCCCACCCCCACGGCAATTCTCCCCGCCTTTTTCGCCGGTAACCTCGGCACGTTACACTAGACCTGCCGTTACCACTACTCAGAAAATTAAGGTATTAAATGCATGCATGGACTTTTTTATTTCTGAAAAAAAAACAGGCTTTTTAGACTTGACCCCTGTTTATTTTAATGCTTCAGCATTAAGAAAGTCTGACATCCAAATTGACTCCAAATTGTGAGAGAATCCAGCAGACAGCTTGCTTCTGCCAAGCTATTTGCCCTAGTAAGCTCACCACTTTTATTGGTTTTTACAGCTACCTTTCTCTGGTGTAGCCTATCCAACAGTGCTAGAACAGCTGTTAAAATAACAGCTAGGGGGTTGGGGAGCCCCTACAGCCAACTTTACACTTTGTGAGTTACCAGTCCCTAAACTACAGCAGTGAAGATATCTAGGGTCACTTATTACACTGCATCAAAGTGATAATGGCAAGATATTTCACACTCAGGTTTATTTTCACTTGTCTCTGTAACAAGAAAATAATTTTGCCTGCTCATGAAATATTTCACCATATTACACTCTGACTCATGTAATAAGTATTACATACCCAATTCTGTCTTGCATTGCTCGCTTGCCTACAGTATCCCTAATTTTCAATTATATTACCCCTGATAGGCTCTCCCTCACTTCGCTCGCCAATTATTTAACTGTTTTAATGTATACACTATTCTATGGTAAGGTATATATAGAGATTAGTTCTGTAAAATATTTTAATTTCCAATGGTAGTAAAAAAAATTTTACAATGGCCAACATCAGTGTATAAATTGTGTGTAAAATTATAAGGTAATTTTATGAGAGAAATGCCTAGCATTTGGTTTAATTGACTGAACTACCAGTATTTTCACTTTGAGTTTAATACAGAACATGTTCCTAGTAGCATAGTCATTAACTCCCTAGTATGTGCAGTTTGAATGACTTAATAACAAAAATGAACTCCAAAATTATGAATTAAAGTAAATAATTACTCACATCTGAAATTAAAAGTATTTTATATTTTTTTTTAATACAGCTAGAAATGACGAAAGAATGCTCCCAAATAAGCAGGTTGCAAAAGTAGGAAGATCAATAAAATTTGATTGTGAAGTTGATAAACTTCACTTTTGGAAATTTAACGGGGGCAAAATTTTACCACATAACGTAAAAGTACTGAAAGGAATAGGGTGGTCTTCACTGATTGTACATGAAGCTGACCGAAAAAATTCAGGAACATATCAGTGCTTTGGTAGCTACAAAGACAAAAGTTTTGTGGCTAGGGGAACACTCAGAGTTGTTGGTATGTATCAATCTGTATATAAGTTTTTTTATTATAGTCTAGCATTATAGAACAGTATGTATAACAATAATTTCACAATACAATTAACTAACTCTTACATAAGTGGCCAAAATTAAAAGATGTTTTTCTGCATAGTTACAAAAACTTCATACTCAATTAAAACAAACCAAGGCAGAAAATGTAGTTTCTATTTGTCAGCCATATAGTTTCAGATTATGTTAATGTGGCATAACGACTACTGTTTATAATTATGCTTACTATACTAGATAACTTCACAACTTTTGATATCTCACAGTTGTATCTTACTCTGTATTACACACTCTCTATTAGAATTGGCTGACTTTGTCCGATCTCACAGCTAGCTAGAGTCTAGATGCAAACAATTGTTGTTATTAGCAAATCAACGGCATGACATTACAAATCGAGAGAGAGGGAGACACGTGATTACCTTACATAATACATGATCATTCCGTATGAATAATGTTACAATTACAATACACACAACGCATGATATGAATGAGAGTCTTGAGTGCACCTTGTATTCCAACACTCTCGTCACCCTAGGATAGCCAATGGCAACCATCCAGATGGCAGAAGCACTACTAGTAAAGCTGGACACAATGAGAAGATGCTGCAGTATTATATTGAAAGAATATAGGCAGCAACATCCTGAGGAAGACGAGAAATAACTAGTTACATTTGGTATGAGTGGTGTCCTATGAATAACTAAACCATTTGCTCTACTGCAGTGATGATATCTAGTATAGAATAAACTACTTGTCAGAGTACAGTATGGCAATATATTTCACTCACAGGCTTTATTTTCACTTGCTGTGGCTTATGACAGTTAATATGCCTTATGTAAAAAAATCTCACCATTATTACACTTCTGGCTCATGTAAGATAAGGCCACCACTTTTGTAACATACCACCAAACAATCTCTTATCCATTTCATGTTTCTTGCCAATGTCAATATCATTACAATTTAGTTAGTTGATGTTGTCCAGAATGGGCATAATCAGGCAACTGACACATACAATACTATATCCCTCTTTCCAGAACTTAGTGCTTATGTATATAGACTATAGTCGTAGTCTAATATATTAGTCTCACATAGTCATACACTTTACCAACCATGTAGCGGTTACAGTTGGTAAAGGATCTCGCTACAGACTTAGGCTAATATAGGAGAATAAGCTAATATAACCCATAGCCTTAGCTACGCTATTACTTTTACCACACCCTTGTCACTTTTAGCAATCCTACTTGGACCCGAACATTTCAAAAAGTGTAGTTTATATACAAGAGTGTG
>WLWD01002623.1_pt1 | contig 67734 bp, 40 predicted proteins | sample 6712731 | NCBI WGS metagenome assembly WLWD01 (sample SAMN12718690, study PRJNA576275) | sponge metagenome | isolation source: marine sponge | host: Mycale hentscheli | place: New Zealand: South Island, Marlborough, Capsize Point | collected 2014-11-01 | reverse complement strand
GCAAGCAAAGTATGTTGACTTGAAAACAAAACGTGACTTGCTCTCGTGCAAGAATGACAGGAGAGCAGGAAATTAAATGTATTATTAATTGTAAATTCAATATTGCAGTTGAAAATGATATATTGGATGAAAATGTGCTACATTGGCCAGCAAACACATCCAAGCCATATATAAGTGACACAATATAGCACCTGTTTATGCTGCGGATGCTAGCATTGCAACATGCTCATGATGAAGGGCTACACGTTACACATTTGTGACCACAAAAAAAAAAAAAAAGAAAAAAAAAAAAAAAAAAAGAAAAAGAAAAAAGCATTCTTGGTTTTCAGTCTGTATTTAAATGCTTCAAAATTTGAGTTCAGCAAAAAATTAGAATTTTTTGAGGGCGTATGTAATAAATAGTGTGGCAACGTGGAAATACTAGATTAATTATTAACAATAAGCAACTCTGTTCTTTTGGTTCAACCTAATCCACTAAAGGATCACTAAACGGTAAGGTATCATTAGTTTTGCATATTTACCATTGTTAGTACTGCAACTGCAATATGAATTCAATTATAATATTCTGCAGTATCACATATATCGACACTACTTATTAAAGATATGAAAGCATGACAAAATGAGGACACAAGACTTAATGAGTTGCCACACATGTACACACATGTGTACACACATGTTTGTAATGAGTTGGGAGGCATGTATGTACATATGCTTGTACGTATGCATGTAATCTGACATTGCTTTGTTTCCAGGCAAGACTACGTGATCTTACAACGAATTCCTACTTGCCTAGTCTAGTCTGGTATTGTCAGAGTATATTGTTCCTGATGGATATTTTCCCATGTATTTATGGACTTCAGACCATCTCATGCCATAGCTTTCCCTCAGGAGGCCTGGCCTCCAGGCTGGCTAACCGACTCCATTGAGGGTTGCAATGGCGGCACATTGCTGTCACACGTGCCCAATGGGTGAGAATGATATCAGGAATAATTAAGTAGCACTAATTCTTGAGACCAATCTAGCAAAGTGCTGCAACAAGATCGAGGAGGCTAGACTGTTGGAGACAGAGGAACATCCACTGAACTCCATGGATGATTCACTAGCACACACTGAAAAAAATAGAGAAGATGATTAAAAAAATTAATAAATTTTTTTTATCAACAAGTGAGATTCTATACCACTACTAAGCATGGATAAACAAAAAAGGAAACTTATCATGGCATGTATGTACAACATGACTATTATTTCTGGAAAATTGTTTGAAGCAATACCACAAAGACACAGATGGTGCTGCCTGCTAACAATTCCATTCTAACAATGCTTGCTTCTAAAAATATCATTCATTCATTGCCTTTGCCTAAAATTCTCATCCCAGAATTACGTAAGTTAGTTGAGATTTCCCACGAGAAGGAGAGTGAAATGGAGTTCTAGTGTTTGCAAGATATAAGTGCATATGTAGCACTTAATGTAGTTATTAAGAGTACACTTCCAATATACTTAAAAATAACATGAGAACAATAAACAATATACTATGGCTGTATAGACATGCCACAGAGAGAGGTCAGTAAAGCTAATGGTATATGGTAATGTTTTACTTTATAAGCTATATCAGGCTAATTCTAAATATATTATATACAGTATATGTACATATATGTATAACTAGTGATGTGCTTCAGCACAAGTGGCGAGTGAGCTGGTCTGACTGATATTTAAATTTGAATGCTAATCACTAATAATATTAATTGGTTAGTTAATTTTTTAAAAGATTTAATTGTGCTATTCTTTAGCAACACACAACATTTTTACACTTACATACACGCTTGTTCACTGACACAAGCACAAGACTTACATTGTATTATCTTCGTGACTTGACAATTGGACTATGGATTTTCAAAGGGTACGCAATTAAATTTCGTCAAATGATACGGATAAGGTTCATAAACCAAAGGATTCTGTTTCTAGCCACCTTTGGACTCAGTTGAAAATCCTTTACTGTACAGAGCTCTAGTAAAGAATGCTTTCTCTAAGTGATTTGACTATTGGACAATGAATTTTCAAACAAGTACAATTCTGTCACGTAAGACGTAAAGCTATGACAGCGCATTAACATGATAACTTACCACCACCACTAATAGAATAGAAAATAAACTTTGTTAAGTTTGCAAAATCTAACTGCGAACGTCTTCCTCTTTTTTCTCTTAGCTCTTTCCTGTTTTTTTTTTTTTGTTTTTTTAATTTTCCTGGCATTATTTCGAAGTCTTTTTTCTCTAAATTCCTGGCACGGGCGCTAATGCTTACATTTTTAAGTAGCCTCTGGGGGTGGACACGCAATTGACCTTTTGCCATAAATATATACCAAAACCTCAATTGAGACTAGTTAGTGAGAGTCTCGCTTCACTCGCCCAATTACAGTGTCTCTCCTTAATGTTAATGAACTGACTATTCTGCTAGATCTACATATGTACATACATATGGTTTGATCTGTGCATTCATAAGGCCAGTAGGGGTAACTATGGCAGCACACAAACAGACCCACAGGTGGTCTCTTTAGCAAGGTACCAGCACTTCATGTCATTAGCAACATTTCAGCGTGTCCAGAATGGAGATTAGCTACTTAGACGGCATTTAAGTACAAAACGTTTGTACTCGACAATGTCATCAAGCACAAACAGTCTGAAGCTCTACACTGCAAGTATGCACACTATAAACACTGTACTATTGCACTAGGCTTATAAAATACATTTTACCATAATTAACGACCCTATTATTAATCCAATATTTCCAGCAGTTAGTCGATGCAATTAGATTAGAGCTAAAAGCAGGATGCGTAGGGTGTCATGCATGATTTAAGATGTTTGTTGGCTATGTATTGATTGACTGCACGTCCTATATTTGCAATAGATAAATATTGGTCCCCTAGTTGGAGTGTCTGCATAGCCTAATGCTCTCCTAACAAGGTGTGTTATTAGGTTAGTGACATAGCTACAAGGAGAAGCGGACCATCATGAATTAACTGTACACACAGGCTGGATGGAATGCTTTAAAAATATTTCAGTAGATCATTATAAATACAAATCTGGAGCAAAGATTCATATGAAATACATTAATAGGGAAAAAAAAATGGACTAGCTCTAAAAAATAACCTCTTTCATTCTGTCTACCTTTATCTCTTCACACCTCAAAATAATGAATTGTTGTTTGGTTAGTGATACAAAACAATGATCATAACCACCACCATAATCTTTAATGCTTATACCAGACATCTCTACAGAAACAATAAAACAACAGAGACAACATAAACTTATTCTAGATGCTCATTACTATTTACTACCATAAAGAGAGGGCACTCATTGACGACCCCTTACCAAAACTAAATACAGTAGATTCTATTACAGAGTTGTACACACACACATACACACATTTACAAAAGACAACAACAAAAAAACAAAAAAACACACACACACAGGCATTACAATATACATAGACCAAAAATGCTATTTTCACATACATGTATATATAAACTAATTTCATAAAGCAAAGTCCAGGATGGAAAGTCAGTCATCAAACACATACCAATTAAAGGTATAAAGGAAATAGCTGAATATCAGATCTATAGCAATTCCCACAGTAGAAGTGAGCAAAGACTCCAAGCATGCAGAGCTGGCCCACCTTCCTTTGTAATGAGTGAGGGGACATTTTTCCAGGAAGGAAACAACACATCTGTCTAGTCACCTCTAGACTGGCTACAGTTATTACTAAATAATAATTAATTTCTGTCTCATTCACACAGTACATATACATGTAAAGTAATCAAAATCATCACCCCTAAGATCAAAGTACTCAATGACTCCAGATTCAAACGCTACATGCATGTGCCTCATTACTCCTTTCTTTTTGCACTCTCACATATATTTACATAGCAAACCATCAAATATTGCGAATAATAACATGAAACAATACACGCAGAATCGAAGAAAAAGGAAAATTCTACATACTTTTTTTCTCATTGCTACTTTCTTTTTGCATTTCTACATTTATTCATTTACATAGCAACCCATTTTATTATAAAACTTATTTCAGAATGGCAGCAACATGAAACAAAAGATGCAGAAGCACATCACAAAGGAAACTTCCTAAGCCTATTCACTAAAGCTACACCACAACACAAACTGCTCTGGCCACACCAACACGTGACAATACTCACATTCACCTGGTTGCCATTAACTAACCAATTCCTCACGCACTGCTAAAAGTTCATTGCAGTACACAGAGCATACCAGCAGCAGCCACTACCAAATCAGGTGATGTCAGGGTTAGAGCTACGTGATATCAGTGGGTCGATACAGTGACACATCCCACCGATAAGGAATGCAAGCAGGAATGCACTCCCATTACTCACTCTCACGCCTAAATCAAACACATCCAAACTAATACAGACTAGTTTATTTTTAAATATATTTCTCTGGTACTGCCTGCTCTTTGTCATACATGCACACATACATGGATGGCAAACAGATCACACCAGATAGGCAAAGGCGGCCAATAAAAGGATATACATATTTATAGAGTGGGACGTGCTCTCATAATTGTGCAGGGAATGTCATGAATTTCGAAACGGTAGTGATTCAGACGTTCGATATCCCATTATCTTGTCTAAGCATCTGTAGGATTGCTTTAATCAATGTGGTCCACGGTATGTCGGCTGCTGAGAGATAGTCGGCACGGACCAAGCCACAGGTCTACTTTAAAAACAGGATGAGTGCATGCACAACCTTGCAAAGGTTAAACAAATCTTTTATTCATTTGGAAATTCCAAGATATGGAGGACTTCATTGAATATACAACTTGTATCCTGAGTCATACCGAACTCTTTTGAACTCAAGAAGATTCGTTACAAAGAACAGCTGTCAGGAGCACTATTAATTACATTACTGTTGACCTTTACTTTAATCACCCACCAATTGACACCTTCTCTGAGATGTTCACAGGGAGCAATTGACGACCCTTTACCAAATAAAATTGGGTTTGCTACCTTCAGCAAATATACTACACAAGTTGAAGGTTCTGTCATTCTGGTGCCACTAATTTCAAGTCTTTCACATACAACACTTCCTACATGTAACATAACATCAGCTGATGACCAAAATTTCACTGCAGGACCGATGCTTCAGAAGTATTCTCTATACAGCCTATTAACTTAACCCAATGCTTTGTCTTCCTGCAGAAGTCCTCCTTCGGGGTCATAGAGAACAGGTCACAGTGACCCTGAGGATGACTGTGGCAAGAAATGAAAATATCACTTAATTTGAATATAACTATGTTTATCTGAGAATGACCAAATATGATGTAGTTAATTTATATATTGAAATATATCGAAGTTGCTACTGGACTCTCACTTGCGAAATCAAGGCAACAACACAAGCACTCAATAAGTTGAGTTCAGTCACACATGGAGTTAATGAAGTCTGAGTTATGACAACTATGCAAGTCCCAAAGGGTAATGGAATCAGATTGAATTCTTTACTTGGGCCAGCCCTACCCCACTCCACCACCACACATGAACACAGGTATGTATGTACTAATCAATATGTACATTACGCAGGTGGTGAGCTATGATTAGAGAGACAAGTTACAATTCAAAGAAAAAAATTAATTAGAAAGCAATGTCATGAAAGATATGGTAAGCTAAACAAATCTGTATATAAAAACAAACAAACAAATAAATAAAAACAAAACCAATAAACGCAACAGTATCTTATTTGATGTAGCTATGGAGCCTGCAGTGCTCACTTGCCAAACCAAGATTATTGGCAACAATACTGTAGCATGGGAGTTTAGTACTCACTGAGCACACATACACACACACCGCACACATACACACACACCGCACACATGTTCATCTTAATTCTACGGTTGAACTGGTAAAGTAGAACAGAAATTCACTTAAAATGTAGGTGGTGAGTAAAAAATCATGAATTTGCACACACACACATACAAAAAAAAAGAAAAAGAAAGAAAAAGAAAAAAAGAAGAGCATAAACGAAATAGAATACAGTGAGCTAGCTATATATGAAGGTAACTGTTGCCGCTTCACTTTGATTTATAAAAAATTAGTCAATTGCAGTCATAAACATATTTACAAAACCAACGCAATCACAATAGAGAGCACACATAACAACAGCAATTCACTGAACAAATTAGAAGGCCAAAAGTTCCAAACAGAAAACAAAACAAAACAACAAAAAACAAAACCCAAAACACATTACACTTGCTCATTATATTTCTAGCTTACCAGACATGAAACCAAATGCAGCTGCTTTAGGACCTCCACGTGATGATAGTATTCCTCCAGTAATGGCTCCACTGGTAATGCTATTCCACGGGTCTTCCTTCTTTCTTAAGCCAATTAGCGCACAATCGAAGAATGAGAACATACCTCCCCACACGCCAAAATTACCTAGGCACACACATACAAACACACATTATAAATACATTGCACAATCAATATTACTCAACAGATGTAAAATAGAGGTGCAGCGAGTATCAATATACCCTGATTTAATGCAGTGTATATCATTGATTGGTGTGAGCAGATTACCTAATGCCAGAAACTACTATGTGCACTTATAGCACAAAAGAAATTTAATTGAAATTAATTTATGTCCCTGAGGCTACAACAGTAATTATTATTATTATTGTTGGCGAGCGAGCGACAGGAGTAACTCAATTGAAAATCGGGAGATTTGTTTATATATATGTGGGGACGTACGTATGTCATTTGTACTATGACCTTCGCGTATTTTTGTGTTTGCTTGGTGGTCCAACCCGTCCCAAACTTCACTAAACAGAATCTTACGGTTTATCGATCTTTACCCCTATCACCGTAGAAATTGAATTGTTTATCGTTTTGAATTCTTTTGCAGGTGCAGTTAAAACTTGAAAACCTACCGGAGTTCCATTTCTATTCGGGTTAGTGGCGTTGGGAATTCAGTGTGCTCTCTGTCATGTTTATAAGCCGTACGCAACAGTATTTACTAGAACATTTATTGTCCACTAGACTAACCACGTAGGTGTAGGTAAGTCCAGTTGTGTGAAAGTATTGTGAGTTACAGCTTCTACTTAGCTAAATAATATCGAAGGTTTAAATATGTTTGGCTGTTGTTTTTTCAATTCAAACAGTTGCTGCGAGTGGTTACTATGGCATTTAAATACCCTTACCGATTAAACGTAATTTAAAACCTCATATTTTTAGTAGCTTTGAGTGTTAGAAGCTCGCCATTTGTGCTCAAGCACATCACTAGTATTAAAAAAAAAAAAAAAAAAAGAATAAGAAAAAAGTACTGGTTGGTAAGGTATCATCAAGTCCACAATCATGGATAGAAGGACAGAGACGAAAGTAGGAAAGGCAGACAAAGGAAAAGGGAATCCTGACTCAAAAAGAAAGAGCTGAAGAAAGAGAGCAGGAGAGGGAAATGATGTAACTAAACCAATTGGTAGGGGAGATAAAATACCGTATGCTGCTATAACTAATTTACAAAAGCTATTACATCAAGCGCCACTGTGTGGTAACATACTCGCTTTGTCTTCTATAATTAGCTGCATCAATAGCATGAAGGACAATTTCTACAATACCTGAAGAAAGATACTATGAAGGAACTAGCAAAGAATAACCATCCAAAGAAGTGCAATCTCTTATAGAACAGTCATCATAACTTCCATTATATAGCTTCGCTGCATTCCAGAAACATTCTGCTTCATCTTTGATAAGAGTCAACTAATCACTAACATGATTCATGCCATAAGTTCCTTTGTAATTAAATAACAATTCAAGCTATTCATTATTTAGATAGTGAGACACTTTGTAAGTTACTATTCATTACCCACATTACCACCTGGTATTCAGCTCCTATTCGTGCTAACAGGTTGATTAAAATTGCACATGACACGCCCACCTACCTACCCCCATTGAATAACTCACCTCCCAGTACTGGTGCTCGAGCTTTTACTGCTGTCATACAGCCCTTTATTCTTGCACCCTAAATATAAAAGGGTGAAGTTCAAAACTTGAAGTTACAAACAAGAAAAAACAAAAAACAAAAAAACAAAAACAAACAAAAAACAAAAAAACAAAAACAAAACAGGGGTGCATTTCAGAGGGGGGTAGGGATTCAACATCCCCTCCCCCCAATAAAAGTCTTCGCTCCCCAAGAAATTCTTAAGTGCTAAGTTTTTATTTTACAGCATGAAATCAGCCATATTTTGAAAATGTTTCTAAGCAGTGCAATGTCTCTGTACACAACAGACTCTTACTCTCATTGCCCCTCCTAAAATCCAAGAAAGTTGTTTCTGTCCACTAGATTCGATTTCTGTACGCAGCCCCGAACAGTACAGCTAAATTTCAAAGCAAATATGGGCCTTACTACGCCTGCCATACCGTGGATCTCGGGCTCAATGTTCCCGAGCTACCTAATAAAAATGTTCCAGGACATGCAAGTCACAACAAAATTGTCACACTACCATTTTTATCTACAACTACTGGCAGATGGTACAGATTACATCATGTAGAAGCAGCACAAGTACTAATGCTACACACACACACACACACTACCGTCCACAAATGTCATCATTATAAGTTTTGTGCAGAACCGATCTCTTACATGTATGTAGCATACATTACAGTAGTATTGTAATGTCACTCTTAGAGTTGAATAAAAGTGCACATGTCAAGAGTGTCTCACTCACTTGCCCATTCACTAAGAAGTATTAGTGCTAGTTGGGAAGGGGGAGGTGTTGGCATTTAAATTTTAGCATATGCCACACATAAATTATTTAAACTAAGCTAAGTTGGCGCTTGAGCACAAATGGTGAGTGAGCATGCCTAGTTAGGTTACATAAAACAACAGTATTGTTGTATGATTAGTTTTTACTTCTACTTTATTACATATAATATATTATATGATATAATCAATGGTATATACAAAAGTACTTCAGTCAATAGTTAACCATGGCACAGAGGGATTATTGTTGATAATTGCTTCGATCCCGAAGGCAAAGCCCAAAGGTGAGGAGCAGTTATCGAACGATAATCCCGATGTTGCCATGGTTAACTATTTTATACCATAATTTCACTACTACTTTCACCAACTTAATGACAAGTGAGTACTTTTGTGTGTAAATAATGGAACTTATTAATGATAATTCAACACTTTTAGCTTAGCTAGTAGCATTAATTTTTTTTAAAATTTATCAATGGAGATGCCGATATCCACCCACATACAAATTCAACTTTAGTTCCTACTGCTTTCCCTTAGTTCTTCTGCTGTAGTTCCATCTTCCTCATTATCTACTAAAGCTGCCATCGTTGGCAGGTATTGAGGGAGCAATTACCAACTATAGTTTGAGTGCTACCCCCGCTACTCAAATGTTTGATGCAGAGGTTCTGCAGAAAACAATACAGAAGAGAACAGAGAACAAAGGTTTGCGTCATGAAGAAAGATGAAATTAAAAACAGCATCAAGAAGTCTCAAACGTTTTGAGCAACCCAAATGACCAGTATAAGATGCACAAATACCAATCTGGTCAGCATTCACAATCGTCAAGCACCTCTGTTCATGGCAATAAATATTTTTAGCAATTTACATAGTTGCACTATCAACATTACCACTATTCCAACTTCTTCTAATACCCACCTAATTGAAAAAGAGTTTGAAAACTTTGTCTCATCCATGAACACGGAATACTAAACACAACCTTTACATTTATTTTTTTAAGTATATGTACGTATTTATGCCATTATTTTATTTGTTTTATTCACATAAAGTGGAAAGACAAATGTAGCTAGAGCTATATGTAGCCAACTAGCTAAACTTTAGTATTATATTGTGTGAAAAAAAACTTACCCGTTGCCGTTCGGAAATGTCAGAATTAAAACTGTTAAGCGTCTCATCATACGCAGTAGGGGAATATATAACACCAGAGGAATAACATTCTTAATCCATGGCCGTCACCGCAGCAACTATGGTATAAATAATGTAATATATCCTATTTTCAATTGGCCACCCCTAATACCCTAATACTGCCTCGCTTGTTCGCTCGCCAATAATTCGTTTGGTCTGAACTTACGGGAGGAGAATTTCTATATCCTTTGATTGAATGAAAGATCCCCCCACCAATACAGCCCATAAGGAAGGCAGCGCCACAATCTTCAAGAATCCGATAAGGACTAAAACACACACAAGTACATACATAATATTAAGCAGTCCTACATTACAGCTAGGTAACTCATTCAGTTAATTCCACTTATATTTTAGTTTAGTATGCACATGTATAACATACACACACGACTGCTCATTCCGGTTTCCAACATCTAAACTGATCCTTTTACTCCCAACCATTACAAGTGTTTAATTACGACAACTACATTTCTGGGGAAGAATCTTTAACATTGCACCAGTTTTCAAGTGTCAGAATTCTTTACTTTCATACCCATTTAGAAAAATGATTATTATAATGTCGTCGCTACAGATTTTATTCTAGTAAAAATTACCATGGCTCCCTCTGTAAATCTTCCATGGCGACACAGATAGCAGAAAACTCGAACTTTTTACAGCTGTACACAATACTCTAGCTAGTCCACGCGCTGTCCTGACCTTTACCCAACGTCGCGGGAACACAGCATTCCCTTACCAAACAGTTGTTTATTCCCTCCAAATCATGCATTCTCACACTAAACGGCAATAATCCTTCGATATGTGATATGGAAGGTGAAGTTAACTGTAATTCACTGCAGTACATTTGTTACAAAACAATGATATCAAAAAATTATAACTTGATAATGCAATACATATAGCAATACGAAGTTCTAGAGATGCAGGTCGTACAATGCTGAATCTGCCAGTAAGATCCTTTCAACTTAGGTAATGTATGCCTTAATGGAGTGAGCTAGCCTCTTTAGCCAAGTTTTAAAATTTTGAGTTACATCAATTGTTACAGTGGAACCCCTTGATAGTAAATGAACTTGGATGGCATATCACCTGTATTTAGTGAAGTTTCTGCTTACTCCTGCCAATATAAAAGTATTACTCATCATCTTTTGAAGCAAACATAACCTCTGACTTGTGTTCAAACTGGTCCTAAACTGTTCTGAGTTTGGAGGTATTGTAGCTACTTGCAATATGAAAGATAATGGAAGTCTATGATTAAATCAGTTTTATTAGTATTGTAAAATCTATTCTTGAATACATGTACATCATGATATTTGTAGCACCAAATATTATTACACAAATGAAATAATAAAAAAAAGGGTGGAATCTACAAGGTTGAAAATAATTATTAAGGTTGGTATTTCATGTTTGTCTCCACTTCTTAGCGGGAAAAATACTAAAATTTACTCCATCCAGATTTTACTTTCAATGGAACATCAACAATATAGTCCAAGTAATACATGATTCTATTAGCTAATGGGATTGGAGTACAACAGAAAAGTAACAAAGAGTACTTTTGAGAAAACTTGGAGAATTCAGTAATCGGAAAAAAATTCGTCAAAATTTACCAGAAACCCAGTTTTCATCTACTCCATGTCAAAGATGTCTACAACACACAAATACAAAGAACAAAACATTGAATATGCAGAAAGAGAGAGTCAATTTGTCTACACAAACACACTGTCATACCTTTTCATAGTTTTTCCCCCTATCTTTCCCCGCCACATTCTTCATACCAAAGGCTGCACAGAAACTCAATTTTTATCTTCATATCTAAAATGACTACAATGTACACGTATATAATAATATTGTAACTCTGGGTCTTAAGTTATTTATGTAACATATAAAACATTATTTGGGTTTTCAAAAACAAAAGTATGAATTAAGTAAAAAGAGAAGAAGATAAAAAATCAAGGTTGTCAACCTCCACAATAGTATGGGTTACCAAAAATCCACAGGGAAGGTCTACCTGTGACTCAAAGATTAACAGTCCAACACTCAAGCTGGCTAGGAAGCTTCTGGTTGGTGCTACTTTTTCATCTATAAAAACAGCAACAACAACAAATAAAAACAACAACAAAAATGCTTCCACATTATTAAAAAAAAAAAGCAGCCCTTGAAAATTTAGTAGTTTGTTACCTGGTTTTAGTTGAAAGTGGTAGAAGATGAAAATTTCAACACAAGTGAGTAGATTAATGAGAAATTGTATCAGGTCTGATGCATAGAGTTGGAGTGAAGAATATTATTGAGCCTCCACCCGTGAAGCGGAACAGGAACAACAAAGATAGTAGACAAGTAATGTGCTTGAGCACAAATGGCGAGCGAGCTGGCCTAGCTGTGATTGTTTCGCTCTTTTTTGAGCTCATCAGCATACCATAACCATACACACATACAAAGTTACCAACCATTTCAAAGTTTTGTATAAACCAGGTGGACAATCTGTCAGTTGATACTGTACACTATTCCTAAGAATGTATTGCTAATGTGTTATTTACTATTGCTGCACACAATTTCACATCTTTTAAAAGTTGGTAATTTTGGATGTGACATGATAGATATGGACAATCATCTGTATTAATCTTCGACAGATGATTGCCCCCCTCCGAATATTTCAGAGGGGACCATAGTAGTCACATTTTCAAATGCACTGATATTTACTTTGGGTCCTTTTTAGAACATTTTAATAAATTTAAGATCATTATTACTAGTGGTGTGCTTGAGCACAAATGGCGAGCGAGCCTGATTTAGGTAACATAAAACTAAGTATTGTTACTGTGTTAGAACTTAGCCTTAGTTCGCCTAATCCACACCGCAATTGCTGTAGGAATCTCGTATCCAGGTAGCAATAACGCGGGTGCTCAGTTTACTTGGTTTTTATACAACTCAGAAAAATCGCTGCGCAGTACGTGCAAGAGTAAAAGGCGGGAGAAATGTTCTCGGCGCGACTACCATCGGTTTTGTGTAGTTTGCGCATGATCAGTAGCTACTTAGCGGATAGATTTGTCACCTGCTATCAGTATTGTTAATAATGGAACCAGAACCAATGGCAGAACAAGTGAGTAGATTTATTTAGGAGAAGAATTGTATCAGTTGTGATATAATTGTGTTAGAATGGAAGACAAAAGGAAGAGAAGACTGAGCCGCCAGTGGCTCAGCAAATAAAAAAGTTTTAATCAATAAAGTGAGTAGATATATAGTATTAAAATTCTCATAACTTACTTCATTTTAATACAGAAAAAGAAATAGGTAAGTCATTATGGTTTAACCTGTAGCTGTTATGATATGATGCACTTTTTTTTGTAGACAGCAATACCACCATCAGAAGAGCAAATACATTATAGTATTTAAATAACTTATCTTTAACACTTAGCTATAAATATATATTTAAATAACTTATCTATCTTAACCACTTATATTTAAATAACTTATCTATCTTAACCAATATATTTTATTAACCACTTATAAACATATATAATAATATGCTTTAAAATGTGTAATCTTTGTATTATCATGAAGAGTTATGTGATGGCTATCTAGCTAGATCAAAACTCAGAAGTTTGTGGTTATGGGCATAGCACCCTCCATGGTTTTAAGTGGCCACACCTTGGAACAAGTCCTGCAAATTAAACAGATACAATTGTTCTCTTCATAGGACCAAATGTAAATTTTACATTTGAATGCTATCAGTTAGAAAGTGAACTCAATAAGTACACAAGACGTAACTGTGTAGGCAAAAAATCAGATAGGTCGGAGACAAAAACCTAACCTGTCAATAAAGGTAAAGATTTTTCATTAGCAAAGCAGTCCTTGTAACACACAGCACCTTCACATACACTTGTTCACTTGATATACCAACACAAGACTTACTTTCTTCAGTGATTTGGCTATTGGACAATGAATTTTCAGGTCAGAACAATACTGTTGAGTAGGGTTAACTATGACAAATAGCGCATTAACCAAGATAACTCACACCAGCCAGAAAATTAATTAGTATCTTCTCCTATGTAAGACTTAAGATTAGGCTAGAAATCAGACACAACTTAAACCGGGCAAAGTGGAGTGGACAATGAATTTTCCAGTAAATGCTGTTGTACACCTACACAAGACTTACCTTCGTGGTTAGTCTAGTGGACAATGCATTTTCAAGTAAATACTGTTGCGTATGGCTTATAACCATGCCAAAGAGCGCATTGACTTACCACAGCCACTAACTCGAATAGAAATGGAAGTCCTGCAAGTTTTCACATTTTAACTGCACCAGTAAAAGAATTAAAAAAGGTAAACAATTCAATTTCTAGGGTGATACTGGTACTGATCGATAAACAGAGGATTCTGTTTAGTGAAGTTTGGAACGGGGTCAACAACCGAACTAACACAAAAACGCGAGGGTCAAAGTACAAAAATGCCTTACGTACGTCCATACATATATACAAACATCCCCGATTTTCAATTGTGTTACCCCTGTAAGTGTCTCGCTCGCTACGGTCGCTCGCCAATTATTTCTGAATATGTTTAATAATATATTTTGTGATACAAAAAATGCTTCAGGACTGTTAAAAAAGTAGAACTTATTAGAGTGAATGAGAAAAGTTCTGTTCTCCGTTTTCCATTCTCTAAACAGGCAGTTTTACTATTGTAAACATTATTGGGATGATGAAGAAAAGGTATGTGTATGTTAAATGACTGTAGTGAGGGTCTATACAGTAGTTTAAAAAAATCCACTCTTTAAGTTGGGAGCACTGTATATATCCCAGGTATGGCGCATGGTACATTTAATTTCAGTCATACAGATACACATCAAATGGCTTTGTATGTGCACCATGCTGTTAACCACTATGATGTGGTCAATTCAGTACAGTAATTGGTTAAATTTGGCAATTTAATAGTGGTCACATCAAATGCATAGCGCACAGGCTTTGTAATTATTGTATTTCTTGCTGCAAAGCGGGAATTGTCTTTATGGTAGTAGTTTGAGTTGACTTTATTAGGAGACGCCACAATTAGCATTCTTGGATTCATGTACTGATTTCACAATGTGTGGGCTGTAAAGCACTGAGCTCTTTGTGTGCTTCTGCAAAGACGACCTCCAGGAATGCATTTTTTACTGGGGTTTCCGGTGTTTCCTGAGCTCACTAACAGGGTGGGAGGGAGTCCCAGTAATCACAAAGTGTCGTCTATGTCCACACATTTCGGTACAGTTCACCATCCAAATAGTCCTCAAATTATTTGTCCATTTAGAACCTAGCTTGTGTGCCAGTATAAATAACTGGGTATTTAAGCTGGAGGTCCGAAGTTATTTTTCATAAACTATATTCAACTAAACGTCATATTTTATGCTCATCAAATTTATACTCAAGTTCTTAAAATTTTCAATGTCAAAGCCTGGCCGCGATAGGCAGTAATGCCGTAAAACTTGATACCTGCTAGGGCCTGAGATACAACCGTAGCTAAATCAGCCATACCCGTGCAACAATTAGTGGTAAACTGGCGCCCTTGCACAAATACGCATGCGCTGTTTTGTGACGTCGCGTTTACGTGTACTATCGCTGTAAACGTCATCATTTGATGACCCTTACCGTGCATAAATTTTTTTGGGTGAAAAACAGCCACAACTCACTTAATTTTCAAGGTATAGCTACCGTTATACATAATAATTTTAAGGCAATTTTACATCATTTAGAGATATAACTCAATAAATTCAAAAATCCTGGCTTAAACAAATATTTCGCCACAACAATAACCACAAACCCACAAAATTGTTTTGTCTGTATGTTAATATGACATTAATGTATAATAATACAAATTTTTAGCTTTCTATTACACATACTTGAGAAATTATAACGTAAAGATTTTTCATTAGCTAAGCAGTCCTTGTAACACACAGCACCTTCACATACACTTGTTCACTTGATATACCAACACAAGACTTACTTTCTTCAGTGATTTGACTATTAAACAATGCATTTTCAGGTCAGAACAATACTGTTGTGTAGGGTTAACTATGACAAATAGGTATTTGTTTATTGTGTTACGTGTAACTCAACTGTGTTTCATGTTTTTTTAATGAAAAAATCTAGATCTCATGAGGTACTGGGTGGATGTTCCTGTCTACTGACTGGAGACTGGGGTCAACTACCACCAGTGATGGACTTGCCACTGTACACTACAGCAACAAAATCTGAACTGTCTGACCTTGGCAGTGCTAATTATCGTCTCTTTTAAAGAGTTACTCATGCGTCTCAGAAATGGTGAAATTACTTTGGATGACTGGAAAGTTCTGATGAAACAGACTCCAGCTGCAGTAGGAAATGCCAGCATATTTCAGGAAGCTCTACATCTTTTTCCGAAAAATTGCGAACAAATTCTCAGCCAGTAGCAAGAATTGAAGCCATTCATTCTGGTCCTAGAGCTAACAGAATTCCTGCAAGTGATGCTGGTGGATTGGAACCAGTTATTTTTTTAGCATGCAAGGCACGTGTAATGCTGACTGCTAATCTGTGGGTTCAAGTTGGACTGGATGGAGCACTTGGCAAAACAAAACAACAAAATTAAAATAAAATAAAATAGAACAGCTATAATGAGAGCATCCAACGAGCCTGAGGAATCAAAATCTGCTATCAGTGAATAATGTTTATAATCGTGTTCACTTCATTTTGTTATATTCAGACTATACCAGAAGTTGAACAGCATTTACTTGAAGTTCTAGAAAAAGCCAAGTTATCTTCGAACAACGGACCTGTGTATTTCCTTACACCCAGGAAGTGTGCAGTCTTTGGGGTTTGTTGTGAGGCCATACCATTGTGAGTATGTTATACCGTTTTTTTATTTTTATTTTTAATTCCATGGGCCAGGTGAAAGAACAGTGCATCTTCATGCAGACAACTGTGGAGGTCAGAATCAGAATACTATGGTGCACTACTTGCTGTATCGAGTGATGACTTGATTACATGGTGAAATTACTTTGTCTTTCATGATTGCCAAATTTAGTCCGGACTGGTTTTTTGGGCTTTGGAAGAAGCGACACCGAATCCTTCTGCTTACCTTGAACACAGTTGTATACTTGTTCTTCAGTGAGGTAAACAAACTCGGATTCTCTACCCACGTGTAAAAAATTTAACGGCAAAAAAGCTGAAGTACAAACACGGACGACTTAGATTTTCAATCGTGGCATTATAACTCAATGTCATTTTATATATCCATTGTTAAGGAGTGTCGTGAATTCATCACAAAGTTCAAGAGACACCAAAGTACATTATTCTTTAGATTACGCACAAATAGTATGTTATTTAGCATAATACGTGTAGTACTAACTCTAGAGCATGGAAAAATATTTTGATACCTTATACAAAATTTGAATAAGTTACAGAAAACACCCACAATTAGAAATCTTATTTCTATGCAATCTGTTTCATTTTCCAGGTACACTACCCGTCTGACCCCTACAACCAGGTCCAATGTACTTATTGGTGCCCAGAAAATGTAGCATCTTTGGGGTGAATTGCAAAGACATACCTTACATAATTAATTACCTGAGTGATGAATGTGGTGATTGTGGAAAGGGAGCCAACAAAGTTATCAGCCAGCTTCATTATTTTTTTAATATCATGGTCTTGGGAAATCAGAAGTATTTCTCCATCTGATAACTGCACTGGGCAAAATAAAATAATTGTATGGTGTAGTATTTAGTATGGAGGGAGAGTATTAGCTAGTGTCCAGAGAGAAAGTCATCAAATGTGTGGCAAAATATGCTACCAAATCCGAGCCCTATTCCACAGGTCTGCAGGAAGTATTCAGTACATTTATGAAAAGCATCAAAGAGGATGGCTCACAACTCAAAGTAGTGCAAAAGCTATTAACAAGCACTATTGGAGAGAGAGATTTTTCTGCACAGGAGACATGTCATCTTCTTTTGATGGTTCCCTTGTTTAGAGCCTCTCAATATTCCATTGTTCTTAGACTTGATGGTTCTCGACAGGTGACTGAAACATTTGAAGAAGACAATTCTGTGACTGGATTCCCAACTGGACCACTATAGTGCCAGTCCTGATAACCCAGAGTCCAGAGAAATGTCTCTGCTGAAATTTTGTTCAAAAGTACAGGATCCTCAAGAAATTGGCAGTCAGTATACTGATGCCAAGAGATGAAGATGTAATAGGACCACAATATGAACAATATTCAAAGCAGAAACTCGTGCTTCACAAGCAGGCTACATGCAAAAATACAATGGAGGATAAAAAACAAACCAGTTATATTAATAGTGTCTGTGTCAGCTCAAGTGAGCATTATGAAGATTTAGGAGTAAAAGGCAGGTGAAATGTTCAGGGGGGCTGTGACCATTATTGATTTTCTGCATCTTTTCCGCATTATCAGCAATTATTTAGTGGTTAGATATGTCGCCTGCTATTAGTATTTTGGAGTAACAACAATGGATAATGACAAGGGAGATCAAGTTAGTAGACATTGTTCCTATTAAACAGTTTGAGCAGATACGGAGATTTCTGCATTTGACAGATAACAATAATGAGATTGATTAGGGTCAGCCAGGATATGACAAACTTTCTTTCACAATTAACCTGTCTGTCACTTGCAAAGCAGTTCCTCTCGTAGTTATCTGAAGCCCACGCTGCACAGTACTTTTCTTCTAGCAGTAAGAAGTTTGTAAACAACCCCAAAATAAAGTAGCTGACTACGCGGAACTTAATTTAACTATGATGTAATTCATAACGCGGAATCACGTAAAGATTACGGAGTTAGGTAAAGGGATTTATATTCCCGACTCTTTTCTCAATAATTCAATGCAATCACTGCCATCTAGGTGATATTCAAACGCCAGTATCTCTTGAATACCAGCAATTCCAAGTAAGTAATTATATTGTTGGTATGAGCAATATATTTGCTTTCATATAATGTATAAAACTCATTTTTTTAATTTTAATGAAGTGCATCCTTTTCCCATAGACTGTCACATTTGCATAAAAATGATATCTACATTGTTCAGCAAGACACAATCATAAATCAATAATGTTTCTGCAGAAGTGCTTATATGTGACCGTCTACAGGAAAACCGGGCACAACACGGCGAGCGTAAATATCTAGAAAAGAACGATCGATTTCTTAAAAATGTATTGTTTCAAGTCGACGGAAGGGAACGGTTAGGTCTATTATAGTGGGAACGACTTAAGCTACGACGATAAAACTTGGAGAGCTCAATATCTGGATGCCAACAACTCTGTAAGTACAAAAAAAATTTCGAAGGGTGCCGCGTTTTCCTGTAGACGGTCACATTTTTTGAAATAATAGCTTCAAACGCCGGAACAGTAAAACCTGTGTTAAGAAGAGATAAGTAGATGACAGCTTTTGCATAGTTAACCGATTATCGCCGAATTACGCGTTTCCGCGTAAAATGCGAAGTTGTTTCACAGCGCGGGTTACTCATTTTTGCGTAACCGTCATTGATTGTCAGCCGCAATCGCAATCGATTCTGGACCTCTCACTACGCTGTGGCGTTTCTCCTTGCACGTAAGTATACAGGGGATTAGTTTTTAATGACCCTTACCATAGGAAAAAATACAGTATTTGTTGCTTGAAATAGTAGCACAGTAAGTGTATAAAGAAAAAAATCAAAGTAAAAAAAAAAAATAAAAAAATAATTGACAATATATAAAGCTAATAGTTATGTATAACTATCAATAAAAAATAACTAGACTTGGACAATGACTGCTGAGAGGTACACTACTGATCAAGTATTGGCCTTCCTTGATTCAGAGGAACTTGGAGAGGAAGACTTCCTAGGTGATGAAATCGATGGCCAAGAAGTCTTCATGGAGGGCAGTGACGAAGAATTTTATGACCTGGAAGAGATGGAGATAGAGGGCAAGTGTTTTGTTTCTTTGTTTTTTTTAGCTTCATTTTTGTTCATTCACAATGATGATTGCATAGAATTTGATGAACTACCCCAACCACAGGAAGACCCACCTATCACTGCATTGTCCTCCCAGAATACAGACTTGCTTCCTCACACTTCTCCTGTGATTGAAGGTGCCCAGGAGATGGATTCTGATGGGGAAGAGGAATCATCAAGCCAGGAGGCATCACCTTCAAAACCCGTATGGAAGGAAGCATTGTCAGTTCCAGCTCTACACTCCTTTTCTGACACATCTTCTCCTGGTCCCACTGTTCCTATACCAGAAACATTCAAAGAAATTTTTCAACTTTTTTTTACTCCAGAACTTATGACCATGATTGCAGATGAAACGAATAAATATGCAAGAGAAGTGATTCCCCCAGAGAAATTGACGAAATGGTTGGACGTTTCAGTGCAAGAGATGTATGCATACTTGGGGTTCAATTTTCTAATGGGTCTAAACCCCAAGCCATCTGTCAACGACTATTGGAGAAAGGACCCTATTTACCACTACAGTCCTATTAGTGATAGGATTTCAAGAGACCGATATTTAGAAATATCAAGGCATCTGCATTTCGTGAGCAACTCCACTCTGGCTCCTCGTACTGATCCAAACTACGACAGGATTGGTAAAGTGCGCCCACCGCTGAACTACCTCTGTGGGAAATTCAAGTCCCTGTACAACCCAGGCAAGGAAGTAGCTGTGGATGAAGCGATGATCAAGTTCCAAGGGCGCTCATCTTTGAAACAATATATGCCCAAGAAACCTATCAGGAGAGGAATGAAGGTTTGGGTCTTGGGGGACAGCTCCAATGGGTACTTTTGCAGGCTAGACGTATACACAGGGAAGAAAGATCAAATTGAACATGGGTTAGGAGCAAGTGTTGTCAAAGAACTCACCAAAGATTTCCACAACACTTGGCGATACATTTTCTTTGACAATTTCTTCACATCATACAGACTGCTTTATGATCTCTACAAGTCGGCTTCTAGCGTTCTAGCCACGCGGACCCCCGCCTCGATTCTTGTAAACAATTCCGGAGTACGCGCGAGTAATCGCGAATTTAATTTTAGGCGATAATCGGTTAACGAACTGAAAAATATTTGTTGGATCATTCTAACACCCTTCCATAAAGTTCACCATGTAAGAGAGATTGTGATGGTATTTACAGAAAACCTACATACACAGATAGATACCTTCACTTTAAGTCTAAGATAGGAATTGTGAGATAGGAGTGAAAACTTGAAGGAAGAAGAGAAACAACACTTTCACAAAGTACTTCAAAGAATTGTTAATAAAATATTCATACATTATCATTATACCCAACTGGTCAGTATAGCCTAAAACCATAGAAAAAAAAAAACAACAACAACAAACAAAAAAAAAAAAAAAAAAAAAAAAGAGAACAAAAAAGTATTAGCTATATTCTATTACAGAAAAGAAATAATACAACAAAATATTTGTACTATTTCATTTCACCTAACTGGTCATTATAATTATAAATAGATAAATATTTATATTAGGTTTGCAATAAATCATTTTACAAAAGGTAATGCTAAGTTCAACAAGCATTTGAGAAAATGCCAATAACTGTTGCAGTTAGCCAAAAGCAGTGTTGGGAAACTGCATGTTTCTGAGAACCCTGGCAATAGTCTGTCTGACATAGGGGTTGGAATCGGTGGCACTATGATCCTCTTCATCTGTCAGAGATTCTTCGGTGTCAGCAATATCAGAGCTAATGTCACAGTCATCTTCTACCACAGCATCATACTCGAGCATTTCATCCATATAATCACTATTACTATTTTCTTCCATACCTTCCATGTCTGTAATATAAGATGAAAAATGCATTGTATCATAAAAAAGAAAAAAGAATTACCATTAAATTTTAGGCTAGGTTCGGACGGGATTCGATCGACTAATACTTCATTTGCGGTTGATTGCAGTTCCGTCATCTTTTTGTTTGATGCTGAAAGCTTGAGTATAAGTAGAAAACAGAGGAAGAAAAAAATCGAAAGGGTCACTTGTGATGTTAAAGATTAAAAGACTCTTATCAAGGGTCACTGAGGCAGCCTTGGGAAGACTCTCCAGGATCAATTTGGAATGTAGACCTCAAGACATTAACGATGACAAGGCCATATCCGACTTCAGGGAGAATGGTTGTGGATGTTCGAAGTGGAATGGCAAGAATTGCATTCAGAATTTTTTGTTGGCCACATTAAGGAGGTACGAATGCACTGCCAGGAATTGCCTCATGATGATTTGGACTTGCTCATTTTAGGCCAATTACTAGCATTTACGAACAACAGCGACACAGTGTCAATTGACTCTAGACATAGCGCTACTGCTCGTGTAAGAGCATACTGTTCGTACTATTATCAAGGAAAGCCAGTGTGCCTACGGACATTTCTTTTTTTTGCATAGCATCGGCTCGAAAAGATTAAAAAATCTCCTTGCAAGTTTTCAGACACAAGGCACACTACCTCGAGTTCATGGGAATTTTAACGGCTTCCATCAAATGCCCTTTCCTTCTCTTCCATCGAACATGTAGTTTCATTTGTGGTGAACTATGCTGAGGAAAATTCCATTCTTCTTCCTGGACGCATTCCAGGATACAAAAGTAGCGACTTGATGCTCCTTACCTCAAGTAAATCCAAGAAGGAGATTTGGAGAATGTATGAGGTTGCAACAAGAGCTGGTGAGGACTTTCATGCTGTTGCTTACCGTACTTTTTGTCATTTGTGGAAGACGTTTCTGCCTGACATAGTACAGATGCGTCCAATGTCTGATCTCTGTTGGAAATGTCAGCAGAACAGCAATTTGATCATGCGATCTGCAAATTCGTCAGACGTCCAGAAACGTAAAAATTTGGAGAGTGCGATGGAACACCTGCAAGTTGTGACAGCAGAAAGATCCCTTTACCGCAGCGTTGTTAAGGATTGCTCCAGTTCCCTTCGTCAGCAGTTCAGTTCGCATGGCATTTTCCAACCTCCATCACTGTCATCTAGCAACCCTGAAAATTCAAGAAGTGTTAAAGCTCACTACTCATTTGACCACGCTCAAATGGTAAGATTAAAATCTCTATAATTCATTGTATTTACAGAGTGATATTCATTAGACAAGTTAAAATTTAAAGCATAAAAATTATTGATTTTGGTAAAGGGTAGTAATAAGTTATTCTTACATTGTAATAGGTGCATTATCCATCCAGCCCTCTTCAACCTGGACCGATATATTTTCTCGTCCCACGAAAATGCAGCATATTCAGAATCCATTGTGAGGGTGTACCTAGACAGGTCAATTATCTAACTGACGAAGCGTTTGACTGTGGCAAAGGTGCCAATGTTGTCATTAGTCAGTTGCATCACTTTTTTAAGGTCCATGGGTTTTGTGAAACTGAAGTCTTCTTGAACGCTGGTAACTGCTGCGGCCAAAATAAAAATAACACTATGGTTCAATATTTGGCATGGCGAGTGATGACTAGAAGGCACACCAAGATCACTTTATCATTTCTTGTTGTAGTCCATACCAAGTTCTCGCCGGACTGGTGCTTGGGTTTACTGAAGCAGAAGTATAGGAAAACTGATGTTGGTAGTCTGGATGCCTCAGCCAAGTGTGTGGAGTCTTCAGCAACATGTAACCATCCCCAATTAGTAGGAACTAGTGATGGCACTTTGATTGTTCCAACATTTGAATGGACATCATACTTTGCTATGCATTTTCGAAAAATTATTGGCATCAAGAAGTACCACCATTTTCACTTTGATTCTTTCCTTCTTGGAACTGTCATTGTCCAAGAGCGTTGTGATACAGAAAAGATCAGCATACCAATTCTCAAAGACGGATGGATGCCATCAAGAGCGACTCTACCTCAGCAAGTTTTCCCTAAGGGTTTGTCAGTTCAAAGACAGTGGTATCTATACGACAAAATTCGTTCCTTTTGTCCAGAATCTGATAGAGACTTAACTTGTCCTTTACCATCGGTTCCAAAACCAGTTTCTCGCTCAGGTACTCCAAATCCTGATGCTCTTGACTCTCCATCACCTGCTTCTAGTCCTCCTCCAAAACGTCTTTGTGGACTTTGTAGAAAACCTGGACATAATTCTAGAAGATGTCCAGATAAAAATTCTTAGCTATCACTCAATGTATTTCATTTTTTTTTGTTATTCTTATCTCTGACCACTAGCCTTACGCATGCTTTCTTGTTAAACCTTTTTACTAACTGTATTAATCACATGCTTACCTCAAGCAATCATTACTGCGATGAAATAGCCAATTGCATAAATACTGTACTGTAGTAAAAAACTGCTTCAGGTAAACAAACTCGTGAAAGCTTCTTGGAGCTAGGGGATGCTTATGGGCAGGCGTAGGCGCATACCCCGCCTATGCATAACGAGGGAAAAGAACCCCACCCTTTCGTAACACGATAAGCATAACCAGAGTTTTTATCAATACCAGGAAGTTAAACTTCAACGCGTTGCTTCTCGAATGTTTGGCAAAAAAAGTATTGTAAAATAGCGGAATGAAAACGTTCATAGTTCTGCTTCTAGAATGTATTAAAGCACGCTTTAAAGTTCATTTTAAAGCTCTTTGATCGGGGTTTCCAATGGCACTAATAAGTCTTTTTTTTTACAAGAACCCTTTTCCCAGGCACGGTCACATATGTTGAACATTTACCATAGCGGGAATATACAATGACACAAAACTCAACAAAATGACATGACACAAAAATAATAATCTTCTTACTGATCTTCTTTACTTCTTCTTCCTCTCACAGGAGGGAGGCCCCACAATACTGTCTCCATATTTATGCCTTTTTATGAATGTTTATTGTGTGAAGGATGTTCCATGGAGCTTGATTGATAATTTTAACTCCAGAATATTTAAACAGCTACTATTAAAAAATTATTAATATTCGTTATTTTTAACCAACTAAAATTTTAATCTTGTCACAGAAAACAGATGTAGGATATCACACCATAGAAATTCAGAGAGTATAACTCACATTACATGCAATACAAAAACAAGTAATAAAAAAATAGTCCATATAATCTCTAGTTAAAATTGACAATTAAAAAAATTCATTGAGCAAAACACAAACACAAAATTTGAGGATTTCATGAATCATTTAATGTTAAATAATTGAATTAAAAACAAGATATTACCAATATAAATTAACTGATTATGAACACTAAACAAAAAACGTTTGACTGAATACATTAATATTGATCACAATAACAATAAGTCAATTCTATAAGAATTAAAAAATAGTTTTAGTTTAAAAAAGTATGTGTTGACAAGTTAAAAAAAAAAGTAATTAGTGATTGTACAGAAAAACAACATAAAAACAAACAAAAAAACAAACAGCTACAACAAAAACTATCAAAAAAGTAAAATTCTTCATGAAACATTGTAATAGAATTAGAAAGATATCTTAAGTATAGTTAGCAAAAAAAGATTATAATATAACCAAAATATAAAATTAATGGGAGATTGACTGGTGTACACTGTACACCAGAATTAGAGGAAACTGGAATTTACAATAAATAAATAAGTAAAAATAGTTAACACCTTGTCTTGGCATGGCTCATGTTCCTTTTAACACTTTCGACGCTCAGCATATATGTGTGAGCAAGGACAAGCCCGGGTTCTTAGATTAAAAAAAAAGAAGAAGTCTATTCAATGTTTGTTGTTTCTTTTTCATATGTAGAAGCTGGAGGTGTTGTACTTCCATTAAAAAAACAAAACAACAACAAAAAACAAAACAAAACAAAACAACAACCCATATGGGCAGGTTACGTACTTTTAAAAAATTTTTTTTTTTTTTAAACTGCCTGAAAACTGAGATCAAGGTTTTTTTTAATTGAAAATTTCCAGGGCGCTGAGTGCCTAAGTATTTTAGTTGGCTATAACTTTCAAACACTCAAAATAGAAAGTACTAAGGCTATAGAGAGTCCGACAGGATCTTAGAAGCATACGGATAACGATTATCCTACTAGACAGGTACGAAAGGTTCCTATTCTTTTTTCTATGCTTTTAGAAGCTATTTTTTTCTTCTTGTAATGAGGCTATAGCTACCTGCTTTGGATGCCTGGCAGGTTGTTCATGGTTATTTGTGGTAGAAAAAAAATAAAATAAAAAAATAAAATTCATATTCTAAAAGATGCCCAATGAGTTGAAGACTCAGTGTCCTTGCTTCTGCTTTCTTTTTTCACATGAGTTGTTCTGGTCCCAAATCAGATTACAGATAATAAAAAAAAATAAAAATAAAAATAAAAAATAAAAAGCCAGCCATGTTTAATCTTTTCAACTGGCTTTGGTGAATGACTAATTCATCAGTAGCTTTCTTCATATTAATGTCACACCACATAGCCATTCATAGGTAAATACAGTATAAAAATTGAAAAATAATTATCTCTCAATAACTTTAATTTTCTTCGTTACATATGCTGACTTACTGCACAAGTTTATTCATAAAGCTGAATATTGAAGTTCTTGTATTCTTGCTTCCATTTGATTCCATTTATTAGTTTATGTGGATAGCAGGTGAAAGAATCACACCATCAACCAATTTACAATCATAAAAAAATAAAAAAATAAAAAATAAAAATAATAATAAAAGACATACTGAATATACATGATGTAGAAACAGCAAAAACAGCAAGGACAACACATTTTCATATAAAAATAATATAAATAAAATGTACTACAAAAATTAATTTAAAATTTATTACAAAAACCAACAAACAAAACATATTAAGTGACATAACACTAATAATCTTTATCTACAATCCATATTGTATATCCTGAGATGAGTGACTATTCACACAAAACTAAAACACAATAATGTATAAAAACAATAAATTATTGCTAGTGATATAAAATATTACTCTCTGAAAATCCGTGATACTAATCCAACATCTAAATTCTGAGATAAGATTAATTAATTAGTTCTATACACAAGAGGCACAAATAAAAATTTCAGTTAAGTCTATACCAACTACTAACAAGTTCACTAGTTTCGATGTGATATTCATGTTGTAAGATAGCTGAAAACTATGAGTTGAACCTGATGCTTATCATATATATTCTGAAAAAAGATTGAAAAAAATTAGTTAAAAAAAAACCAATTCTTGTAACTAAATCTTCGTTGAAAAAAAGTTTTCATTATTTAAATGCTACATCTTATGTCAGCGTATATTAATTGAATGTTGCAATGAACTGTAATTAGAAATGTGTTCACGTCAATACAAAGACGCCCTTGATGTCAGTAGTTTTACCACTCCAATCAAGCTACTGTACCACCCTGAAAAATTACAGATGACATCTCTGAATTTGTTGAGAATGGTTGCGGCTGTTCTAAGTGGAATGGTAAGAGTTGTGTGAAGCAATTTCAGTTTCTCACATACAAGAAATACGACTGCAATGCCAGGAACTTTCTCGTTCTGAATTAGACTTGGTCATTTTAGGGCAATTGCAAGCTCTAATGAACAATCATGACACTGTGTCTTCTTTGCCTACCACCATCAGGGAAAACAAATTTGTTTGAAAGCATTCCTCTTTCTCCATTCTATAGGCAGCAAGCGTCTGAAGAACCTGTTTAAGAGTTTTCATGTACAAGGAATACTGCCTCGTGCCCATGGAAATTTGAAACGCCTTCCATCACACACACTTTCTTTTAAGTCTGTCCAACAAGTTCTAGCTTTCATTGCCAACTATGCTGAAGAAAACTCCATTCTTCTTCCTGGATGTATTCCAGGATACATATCCTGTGAAATGAAGCTCTTACCATCGAGCAAATAAAAAAAAGCAGATTTGGAGACTTTATGAGGAAGCATCCGAGGGGGTCGAAGATATTCATGTTGTGGCTTACAATACTTTTTGTCGGTTGTGGAAGTCACTGCTACCAGACATTATAATGATGCGTCCCATGTCAGACCTCTGTTGGCAGTGCAAGCAAAACAGTCACCTCATCTTGCGTTCGGCAAATTGTATAGACATTGAAAAACATCAAACTTTGCAGAAAGCTTTGGACCATCTTCAAGTTGTTGATGCTGAACGATCACTGTACCGGAAATTTGTGAAAGATTGTGCTACTTCACTCCGCTCAGAGTTCACTTCGAATGGCTTGTTTCAACCTCCACCTTTGTCTTCCAAAATCCCAGAGAATTAAAAAACAATACTATATAGTATATTAAATAGTATACTAGTGGTGCGCTCGAATAGCGCAAATGGCGAGCGAGCTGGCCCAGCTGAAAATAAAATGAAATAATGCCACTTAGAGAAAATGCAATTTAAAATGAGTACACTGTATGATAATTTTAGGGGGGGAAATGATTGTTTCGCTCTTTTTTGAGCTCATCAGCATACCATAACCATACAAGCAATAACGCGGGTGCTCAGTTTATTTGGTTTTTATACAACTCAGAAAAATAGCTGCGCAGTACGTGCAAAGAGTAAAAGGCGGGAGAAATGTTCTCGGCGCGACTACCATCGGTTTTGTGTAGTTTGCGCATGATCAGTAGCTACTTAGCGGTTAGATTTGTCACCTGCTTTAATTAACAATGGAACCGGAACAGGAGCCTATGGCAGAACAAGTGAGTAGATTATTTAGGAGAAGAATTGTATCAGTTGTGATATAATTGTGTTAGAATGGAAGACAAAGACAAAAGGATGTGATTCCTGAGCCCCCAGTGGCTCAGGAAATAAAAAAAGTTTTAAATAATAAAGTGAGTAGATAGCTATATAGTATTAAAATTCTCATAATTTACTTCATTTTAATACAGAAAAAAAGAAGAAGAAGAAAAAGAAATAGGTAAGTCATCATGGTTTAACCTGTAGCTGTTATGATATGATGCACTTTTTTTTGTAGACAGCAGCAATACCACCATCAGCAGAAGAGCAAATACACTATTGTATTTAAATAACTATCTTAACTGTCCATATTAACTTATATATCTTAACTCCATATTAACCACTTAAAATATATATTTTAACCAATTATGTAATAGTTATGCCATGGCCAACGAGGGGTTATTATGTGATATTCCATAACCCTGATGTTGCCATGGCATAACTGTTTTATACCATAGTTGCTGCTACTACTACTCTCTCATATCCACCTATATGGGACCAGCCCTACCACATATAACTCTCCTGCCCTCTCATACCACAGGAATTTACCACAGCTAGCTGCTTTACTGCTTACTGCTGAGCAGCCCAGGTAGAGTTAGATCTGGAGATAACAGCTGGCAGCTACAATGCTAAAGTAAACTTGCTAAAGTAAACTTGCTAAAGTAAACTTTCTGGCTTGCTTCAATTGAATTTTAATTGAATTTTAATTTTGGGCCGGAAACACGGAAGAATTCGCTTGACACCGGTACTGGTGGATTAGTGAAAATCACCGGGAAAATATCATAGCCCCAGGAAAAATCACCGGGAAAATATCACTTTTAATCCATGGGTGTTACCACAGCAACCATGGTATAAAAACATATAATATATGCTTTAAAATGTGTAATCTTTGTATTATCATGAAGAGTTATGTGATGGCTATCTAGCTGGCTCAAAACTCAGAAGTTTGTGGTTATGGGCATAGCGCCCTCCATGGTTTTAAAAGTGGCCACACCTTGAACAAGTCTACAATGGTTCTCTTCAATATAGGACCAAATGTAAATTTGCCATTTGAATGCTATCAGTTAGAAAATGGACTGAATAAGTACACAAGACGTAACTGTGTAGGCAAAATATCAGATAGGTCAGAGACTAAAACCTAACCTGTCAATAAAGGTAAAGATTTTTCATCAGCTACGCAGTCCTTGTAACACACAGCACCTTCACATACACTTGCTCACTTGATGTACCAACACAAAAATTACTTCCTTCAGTGATTTGACATTCGTAGTATTGTAAGCACAATACTTTCACACAACTGAACATACCTAGGCAAGACTTACCTTCGTGGTTAGTCTAGTGGACAATGAATTTTAAAATAAATGCTGTTGAGTAGGGCTTATAACTGACTAATAGCATATTAACTTACCACCGCCACTAACTCGAATAGAAATGGAGCTCCAGTAAGTTTTTGCACAGGCAAAACAATTCAAAGCGGTATACAATTCAATTTCTAAGGTGATACGGGTAATGGTCGCTACACCAGAGGATTCTGTTTAGTGAGTTTGGGACGGGGTCGAACGCGGAGCGAACACAAAAATACGGAGGGTCAAAGTACAAATTGACATACATACGTCCATACATATATACAAATATATAAATAAACATCCCCGATTTTCGATTGTGTTACCCCTGTAAGTGTCTCGCTCGCTACGCTCGCTCGCCAATTAAAGAATGCTACGCATCTTTTTCAAACTGCTAGTTATGGCTGAGTACAAAGTCGAAAAATTATAAACTAATCTTTAACCAGTGGCAAGAATTGAAGTCATCTATTCTGATCCTGAAGCTAGCAGAATTTTCAGCAAGCGATGCTGGTGGATTGAAACCAGCTATATTTTAAGTATTCAAGGCATGCACAATGCTAATCTGTGGGTTAAAGTACGACTGGTTATAAAGCACTTAGTACAGTTGTGGCAATTTGCTATGATGGCAGAGATCAATTACCACCTAATTTACCAATAGCAGTTACAGTAAAATTTGATTCCTCCACTGGTCCAACAGTTCGACAATGTCACACGTGGCTATTCTCTACCTTCTCAATGTTCAAGACTCCAGATTCCTCTAGAATTGGCAAGGGCAGTTACAATTCACAAGCCTGAAGGTATGACATTAGACGAAGTTGTCATTGATGTGGTGAAATAAGAATTCTCAGCCAGACTGGCTTTAATGCTCATGTGTGTGGCATACACAAGATCTGCGTTTCAATTTTCAATGAGTAGCACACCTGGACAGCAGCAAATGTCATAAAGAAAGGCTAGATAAAGACTACAGATTAGAGAAACTCAGCAAATGGTTAGGGCTCAGAAATAACACTTTCAGTCAAGTCCCAGACATGTAAAGATTAGAGAATCCATGGGGAGGTACAAGAAGCATTAACATGATGTTATGGATGACCAAAATATCTCTGAATTTTGTGAGAGTGGTTGCAGCTGTCCTAAGTGGAATGGCAAAAATAGCGTGAAGCTATTTTCAGTCTCTCACATAAGTAGATACAAATCCAATGCCAGGAACTTTATCACAGTAAATTAGGCTTGATCATTTTAGGGTAATGACAAGCTGTAATGAAAAAAACATGACACAGTGTCTGCACAATCCCATCACAAAGCCACTCTCTGAGCAAGACCATATAATAGATAGCCATCACATAACATTTTCATGATAATACAAAGATTACACATTTTAAAGCTGATATATTAGTGGTTAATATACAAATTTGATATGAACAGTTAAGATAGCTACATAAAGTTATTTGAATGCAATTACATATTTAGATTTCTGGAATTTATTAAGTCTACAAAAAAGTGCATCATATGATAATAGCTACAGGCTAAACCATAAGGACAGTTCACCTTCTTTTTCTCTTCTTTATCTTCTTTTCATGCCTTGTCATTTTCCATTGTACTAATCAGAAAATACTAATAGCAGGTGACAAATCTAACCTCTAAGTAGCTACTGATCATGGGAAAAATACAGAAACCTACGGTGAAGGGAAAAAAAAAACGGGCTCACCTTGACAAAAGAAATCAGAGGGCACAAGAACTGAGAAAACTGAAACTGAACAAGAGAGACAAGCCCGTCTTAAAAGTAGAAATGAAAAGGACAGGGCTAAATGCAAAGCTGAAAGACCTCTACTTTTCATTTATCTTGTAAACAAAATATGGTACATGCAGTACATTTCAAAGCAAGCAATCAAGAATTGAAAAACTAGTGTTACATGTGGTGCAAGTTTTACAGTTAATGGAATATTGCTTTTTCAAAATAGGCAATTTTGTTCTGTGGCATACCACCTTTTGGTAAGTGATGTACCACATCTGATACATGTATAATAAGTGCTTATTTATCAAACACACTACTTCACATAAGTGGTACACCAAGCACCACATGTGGTACAAACTATGAGTTAGAAGATAATGCCGAATGTACCTAGAGTGGTACACGAGAACTAGCTTGCAACACTTGTGTATGATATTGACTACAAATAACAATAAAAAGTTGAAATTGTACAAACAGTACACATGTAAGTCTTTAGCCCTAGCCCTAGCTTGTGTACTAAAATAGATAATTGTTTCCAATCATAATTCTCTGCCACCCACAAGTCATTTTCACTTCAATACATTTGTGAACTTCCATAGTCTTTAATCGCATACGACCCTTTCTTAACTGATCTGTCAAGGTCTATAAGTATTGCATGTCACACTCATTAAAACATACATTGTCCAATCTAATGTCGAGGTGGGCATAACCTACTTCATGCAATTCTGTTATTGCTTCAACTAAATCATGTACAAATGTACGTAGAGCGGCACGTGCTTCTTCTTTAGTTGCTGGAACGTTCAAAGCTTTATATTTGAAATATGTCTTACCATCTATAGTCTTCATATCACATGGTTTGGAAGAATATTGGAAGGAGTAACAGTCTGAAAGACGTAGTTGAATCAACCTATCCGATTCATTTTGGGAAAAGACATGCTTGTAAACATACCCTTCATTAGAGCACAGTATAACTATCGAATTCCCCGATCTCAACTGTTCTGCATCTTGACCAAACGCATGTTTCACAAATTCACGACTTAGTGGAAAGACAAGTTCTGTTGAAAACACACCATCGATGTCAACATCTTGATTCCTAAAAGCATCCCTAATTTCGGGATACAATTCATCTTTTCTTAATGAAATACACTTTCTAATATAGGATAACTCAGAATCGTTCCAAGAACAAACAACCTTTTTGAAATATCCAGGTTTGACAGGAATGAAAAATCCACTAACTTCTGAAAAATTTTAATGTTCGAAAAAGTAGAAGATATTTATTTATATACGGATGCAATATGATTTTTAAACATTTTATGTGTTAATAGTCTGCTCCTCATAACTCTCCAGTGCCGTCTCAAGTCAGTGAGGTAAATTTAGGGGTAACACTTTACCAGCATCTATATATATAGAAATGGAATTTAGTGACTTAATGATTTCAAGTTGAGATTGGGAGATTCAATTATAGAGTGGCCTTGCATGTTGCAAAGGTCCAACTATATCGACACGAAAAAGAAAAAAAGTTAGTGTCTCGTGAGATCCTCCATTGTAATTGTTTGTTGTTTATTTTTAATGTTCGAAAAAGTAGAAGATATTTATCTATATACGGATGCAATATGATTTTTAAACATTTTATGTGTTAATAGTCTGCTCCTCATAACTCTCCAGTGCCGTCTCAAGTCAGTGAGGTAAATTTAGGGGTAACACTTTACCAGCATCTATATATATAGAAATGGAATTTAGTGACTTAAGGGTGCAGTACCACCGGAACCTGCGGTAATTAAGCGATTCAGTAGAATACCACAAAACCCGCCCGTAACTCGATCCAATTTACTCTCCGCGAACTGACTATTGTACGCGACTCTCGCACAATTTGAACACGTACCAATTAACTGTACCAAACAATTTACCACAAAGAGCTTTCACCTCAAAGGACTACCAGTACTGTAGGGCAGAAGCAGCAGTGTAGATAATTAATATTTGTTCATTTTCTATAAAATATTACTAAACAATATTATAAAATCATAACTCAATAGTAGCAGGGCCATAATCAAATACAATATGAAATGAACAAAATCAAAGGTTCTGAAGTATGCAATACTATCAAGGGGATCCAAGGAGCTGTGCCTTCTCATTGACCTCTCTACTGGAGTGCCATGTCCTCTCTTCTAAATAACCAGGATGTATGTAGTATTCTTCCCTTCAGGAGGCATGACTTCTTAGGAGAGCCGAAGGTCTACTATTCTCTCCTCTGGAGAACAAGGAAGCCATGTCTTCTGCTCTGCACTTTTGTTGTGAACCTGCCAGTTGTACCCTAGAACCAAGGAGTTGTGCCTTCTCATAATGGGAGCTCATCTATTTCTATGAAGAGCATGCCAGCACCTTTCCTCCTGTTGAGGTAGATCAGACAAAGTACTATGATCTAAAATTTGATTCTGGTCTTATTTTAAATAAATCAATAAAATAATAATTGATAATAAACAGCCTAATTGATAAATATATATTATTGTAGAAAGAAAATAACATTAGTAAATAAAAGTAATAAATCACATTTTCTTTTAATGGTGTGCAAATATCATATATATATATATTATTCATCTGTCACAACAGTAACAGGGATAGAAAAAAAAAATAGCACCAAAAATTCCTGAGAAGTTGAAGTTAACACACTGAAACTGCTTCTAACTGCTACCCGCTACACCAACCTTCTATCAAGCTCTCCAAAGCAGATTCTTCCTTCCAAGTCGCAGCTGTGAGCCGTGATATATCTATTCTAAACGAGTGACTCCAGGCGCCATTAATACGCCGCCGCTTCTTCATCGTCTAGGACCCTTCAGTACATTCCAGAAGTCTTGTACTCTTCCCCGCGGGCCTCACTCGCACAGTAACTCTTCTTTTGTGTTTGCTTACCAGTTCTAATTAGAGCCGCCACCACCCGGAATTTTGCCCACAATAAATTGCACGCTCAGAGTTGGGGGGCGGAGTTGAAGAATCAAATGAATACGAATCAATAGTTAGCTTTCGTACCTAAAAATCGATATTCAGAAGTACTGGATGGCCAGAATGAACTCATATTTTGTACACGGGGTACAAGCCACATTTAAAAAAACATTACAACGAGTTTTTTCTTTTAAATAGGATACAAAAAAATAATATAAAAATATTTTAAAAAATGGAAAACAAATACTAATATCAAAAATACGGCGTTGTAATGTTGTGGGGAAGCCCCTAGGCTACCGCTGGAAAAAAAAATGGACTTCGTAACTGCAACGGTCGCCCCTTTATTTCGCTGAATAGCCGTAAGGTTTGTACCGTTGTTTCTCCGTTCCTGGTCGGTCTTTTTTCTTGAAACTTGGTTTATAAGAGCTGTCTGTTGGTGTCTGTTTCAACTGGAACAACAAAGTAAGCGTACATTGAACAGACAACGAGAAATAAGTACATAGCATAACTCCTCCGTCTGCGGTTTAGCGCTGCGGTTTCAAGTGGTACTGCACCCTTAATGACTTCAAGTTGAGATTGGGAGATTCAATTATAGAGTGGCCTTGCATGTTGCAAAGGTCCATCTATATCGACACGATACCAACCTAACTTTTTTTCTTTTTCGTGTCGATATAGTTGGACCTTTGCAACATGCAAGGCCACTCTATAAAATTAGTAATAACATTTTTACCGTAACTATATATATATAAATCGAACTTATTGAATTAATAATTTCAAGTAGAGATTGGAAGATACAATTAATGAGTGGTCTTGCATGTTGCAAAGGTCCAATTAAATTGACAAAACTAAAAAGTTATCATTTTAAATCTCAAAAAGTAACGACATGCAAGGTATCTAAAGTGAGAAAGTACTCAAAAAGCAAAAAAAATCTATAATGCGAAAATGCTGTACAATTTGTGTTTTTAATTTGCTGATCAATATTTCTACATGTCAATTTTGCTCCTTAATGCACCACTAGCAAGATATTAGAGCCATCGAGCATGCTTTTAAAAAAAAACAACTAATGCACACACATAAAAAATATATTGAGCAAGTATAAAGAAAAAATTACGGTTAACTGCTGTTCATGCTGAGCAAAAATTTAATAATCTTTCCTAAAATTTACTATTTTTAAAGTTGATACGTGTCTAATAAATGTAGTCAGGGACTTGGTATTTTCTCTTCAAATAAGTTAGTTGGAATTGAGTTAACTTAAAAGTCGATTTTTTTTAACGTTTGTATTTTTTTAGTTATTTTATTTATGTTTTAATGTTTTAGATGGCATGTTCGGCTGGATGTGCAGTAAGTTTGTTTTTGTGTTTTTTGTTTTGTTTACAAAAAGTGATTAAAGGCTTAATATTTAAATTTTCAGCAAAAGTTTAAAAAAATGGAAGAAAGATTATTGAGGATAGAGGTTTTTTTTTTTTTTTTATGTTTACAAATTGAGTTCTTATATTCTTTGTATTAACCTTGCAGAGAATGTTGGGATTAATAGCTGTAAGTTTTAATTGATTATTATTTAATGTGTTTTAGAGTACTTTGAAATAGTTGTCAACATTTGATTTTTTATGCATATCCTGTGTCCCGTCCGGTTAGTTGAATTTCTGGTGAATGTCCCAGTTGTTTTGCGGACTCGCTCTTAATATGCACACAATTTTACATAGATAAATTAACTAGTTATTTTAAAATTCACCATTTTCATAAGATTTATTCAGTTGGATATAATAAATTGAGGTCACATTAACTTTGCTTAACGCGCTTCGTTAGTGGGCGTGGTGCGTCCCAACTTTGTTGTCAGAAGTTGGTAACTATGCTTTTATAGCATTAATGAAATCAGTTGCAATGATATGAGTTTATTATGAATTGCTTTCGTATTTAGGACGATGGACTGTCGAGTGAATTACATGCAAGATCGCCGGAATTACTCGAATTACACTTAAAACATAATGTAAGTATGAATTGATTCAGTACTGCTGGTATTAATGTAGTTGATTAATGTCGTACTTTAGTTAAAGCCCCAATCATATTGTAAAAGGCTACAGAGATCTGTAAGTTTTCACATGTATTAGTGTATTGTTTTAAGTGTCGTGGCACATAGCAATCAGCAGGCACTGTTGATTGGTGTAGAATAGCATTAATTGATTTAATTAAGGGAGAATGCAACCATTTTTTTGTCATACATGTGTCTTTTTTCGTACTGTAATTAAAATGATGAGAATTGAAATATCTTTAAGATGAGCTACTAAAATATTAAGTTGACCACACCCAAACGTTATTGGTCCTGATGTCTTGACAACCCTTACGTACGGGAAACATAGTTTCTTACTCACAAAATATGTAAAACTCCCAAAAGTAAATAGTAAATTTCTGAATGGCTTACAAGCAATGAGAAATATTTGAAGTTGGCCCATAAAAATATAATTGATTTTGGTAACAACTTTACCTCGGTCGTGTGGTAGCATCCTTAACATTATTCTATTTTTATTTGTAGGGGAAAGCCAATTCGTTTACATGCGGTGGCTGTAGCAAAGTTTTGCCATCGGCTACAACATTCGAAAGACATGTTTTGAAGCGATGTGAAAGAAGGATTTTTATTCCTGTTGAATTTTTGGACGTAAACAATATTACATGACTTCAATCATAAATTTTATGACATAAAAACTTAACTAACTTTTAAAAAAATGTTTCCATCGAAAATTATAGTAGTAGATAGCCCTAGAAGTAGAATGGTTATATAAGCATCTCCAGGAATACTAATAACCAGGGCTGAAAGTCCTCAGCTTTTACTGGTCAGCAAAACTAATACATTTTCTATGGGACACGGTGTGCAGTGATACCATCAGTGGGCGTGACAGGATGTTCGTGATGTCATCATGCAAATCCCCGGTTACCGAAGTATTCAGCTGATTTTTAAGATAATTCTACAACTTGGGACCCAGTTGTGTAGTAGAAATAGGCTGCAAGTGCATAATCTGGCTGGCCCTAATTGCAAATACAGTAGGGGTCAAGTTGAGTTGGTTTAAGGACTTTCTAAAGTCTGTACAGAAGACTTTTAAGGTTACGGTATACAACTTGTTCATTAATTATTCATGAGTTACTGTTTTTGTTTGTATCATCCACTACACTTATTTTTATGAACTATGCTCCAAACATGAAATTATAATGTGTTCAAGTTTCTTTATTAGCTAGCTCTTGCTTTTCAATGAGCAGCCAGCGAGGCTTGACCGAGGACCCCCTGAGGCAAATTTTCGGCGTCAAATCTTGGCTTCATCATCACTCCTAGCTTTAGTGTGACAGCTCCACTGGCTACTTTAGGACTCACTCGAGGGCCAGTCACAGCGATTTTGGCTCAATGGGCCATGGATCTCCAGATATTCACAATTTTGTGCCTCAGAGACGCCATTTTATCTTGATCTGGGAGACAAAACTGAGATTTTCTCGACAACCGTCAGCTTTCTTCACGAAAACTTTTTGACTGGCCCTGCAATGATGTTCCTACAATTAGATAGTGCAGCCTATACGGCAGAGTTGTTGACGACCATGCTGTAATTTGACGCCGAAAATGTTATATTTGCAGGAGGTCGATCTTGGGCTGCCTATTCGCTATGAAGAGCTGACTACTAAAGAAATAGGAACTTTTAACAGCAATCTTTCATTGTTTTAAGTTTAGTTACATAAAAGTTGGTGATATAAATAATTTTATTTTTCTGTTAGTCACTAAAGAGTCTGGTTGCTATGGGAACTTTTTTTTTTGACCCCTACTGTAGGCCACAAAACCACAACAAAGTTAAAAATAATGTATTTATAGTGTCTTTTGTTGTGTGTTTACAGTCCAACCAAATTAGTTCAAGTCGGTAAGCAAATGAAATTTGTTTTTACTTAATTGATGTATAGCAAAGTCTAGTTAAAAGCTGTTTGACATGATTAGCTATATATTAGAGTACACCACCAATTAAAATGACAAAATTCTAGTGAAAATAAGTACTTTTTTGCAGACATTATAATGAATTTATTTCGTTTATAACAGAAAACGAAGTAAGACATGTCTACTTGTTTCATATCAACAGTAATTATTACTCTTTATTTCTTTAGTGTAACAATGTATTGAGCTCACGCAGACATTCCTTCTACTTTTCCGGGTTTAAGAAAAGGCAACACCTGGCACTTTGCAAGGAACAAGACCTTTCACTGAAGACACTCAAACTGACAGAAAATGAGGTAGGTATATTGTAATAATTTTCACGAATACAATTTAGAAGTTAATGCTACTGTTATTCGTCATTGACTTGACTGGAATGATTACTAAAAGCTTTTGTGAATGTTTAAGGATTATTTTACCGGGCCTTGTTTTCTTTAGGTTCTTCACATCCTATTGAAGATTCTCTTTCCATTTTACCAGCACTTAGTTCAAAACCCTTTTCGCTATGCAGTGGATGTTGCTCTCGTTGAGGTACAACCCAATTACTTTGCATTGTTATGTAGTAATATGTCTTTTTGTTGTTTTGTTTTGTTTATTCAGTTAGTGATAAACTATCTAAACAGAACAGCTAGCACTGCAGTCTCCTGAAATTGGGCTTATATCTTCTGTCTTTTTACAATGATTTGTGGACTCTATTCACGACTTAACACTGATTTGTGAGGTCTATTTTTTACTAATGATTTGTGGGCTGTCGATTCATGAACACTGTTTACTATACAATGATTTGTGGGCTCTATTTTTTACTATTTTTTAATAAAAAAAACTTGAAATTGTACAAACAGTACACATGTAAGTCTTTAGCCCTAGCTCTATCCCCCTAGGACCATGTATCCCGTCTGATACATGCATTATAAGTGATTATGCACCAAGTACCACATGCGGTACAAACTGTGAGTTAGAAGATAATGCCGAATGTACCTACAGTGGTACACGAGAACTAGCTTGCAACACTTGTGTATGATATTGACTACAAATAACAATAGAAAAAAACTTGAAATTGTACAAACAGTACACATGTAAGTCTTTAGCCCTAGCTCTAGCCCCCTAGGACCACCTTGTGCTACGTGATGTATCCCGTCTGATACAAGCATTATAAGTGATCATGCATTAAACACACTATTTCACGTAGGTGGTACACCAAGTACCACATGCGGTACAAACTATGAGTTAGAAAATAATGCAGGACGTACCTAGAGTGGTACACGAGAACTAGCTTGCAACACTTGTAGTATGATATTGACTACAACTAACAATAAAATACTTGAAATTGTACAAACGGTACACATGTAAGTCTTTAGCCCTAGCCCTAGCTCTAGCCCCCTAGGTAACACCAGCACTACTAAATTTACCAATCATATTACCTATTATACCATCAAAATTACATTATAACATAATTCTTGTGCCGTGTAACATATTGTACCACTTGTGCCACTTGTTGTATGAGACTAAACTGAGCAAAGACTTAAAAATAGAAAAATGTATGAAAAAAATGAATCTGAAGAGCATAGAAAAGCTAGATTAGAGCAGAAGAGGAGCAGACTAGCACAGAATATCTCAATAGCAGAGCTGCTAGATTGAACAAAAAATAATTCAACAAAGACAGCAATGAGTCATTGAGAGCGAAGAGAACCGATCTTCTAGGCTACAAAATATGAGCATTTTGCAAAAAGAAAGCTTAGCCAATTAAACAGGAAATGACAGAGCTCTCGGCTGGAACGCCTGAGTGTTCTTCAAGATGAACGCTTAGCCAAGGAAACGGAAGAAGAGAAATCTGCTAGACTAAAGCATCAAAGCACTCTTCAGGAAGAAGAAATAGCAAACGAAACTGTACACAAATGGGCTGCTCGACTGAAACATCAGAACAATTTGCAGGAAAAAAAAAATCGGGCAAAGAAACATTGGATGAAAGAAATGCTCGACTGAAGCGTCAATGTGCCTATCAAGAAATACTTTGGCCCATGAAACTCCAGGAAAAAAATCTTTTAAGATTCAAAACATGAGTGTCTATAAACAACAATTTGCTCAACATGCAGTATTAAAAGTTGTTAATGCTCAATATATGCAAAGTAATGAAACTGCTCCTCTAATTCATCCAGCCATGCTTAACCGATTAGTGCCGATAGGCGCGTATACGCGACCGGACTAAAAACCCGGTAGTTCCGATAGGCGCATAAATGCGGCCAGAGAAAAGCAGCTTCGGTTTGGTTTTATTACAACTGTTTGGACTGAGGTAGCCTCTCCTGGAGTCTTTGTGGTTAAACTACAACCAAGTAAGATTGATAATAGATAATAATTTGTAGTAGCTGCCATAAGAAAAAATTGAGAAATATGCTCTGATCGTTAGACAACATATATAGACATTAAAATAATACCAGTAATGATTTTATGAAATAGAATATATTGATACCTCATAATAATTGAATCAAAACAGAAATGGCTAAAAAAAGACTAAATGCTGCTGAAGTATTGACTCTGATGAGGAGTGTGATGAGTCTGATGAGGTTATGGCAGAAGATGGCTCACAAATGTCTTACCCTGTCCAATGGCCTGTGTTGAATACAATAAATGATATGGGAGGAGTGAACTTAGGAGATCAGTATCGTGGATACTATCATGTTCGAATGAAATGCCGGAAATTTTACAAATACATCATTAATTTTCTGTTTGACGCAACCATTACAAATAGTTTCATTCTTTACAATATTTCTCATGATAGAAAGATGAAGAGTTTGAAGTTTTGAGAAATGCTGGCTTTGGAGCTGATTGGTAATTATTGTACCAGAAAGAGAGCTGGTCGTAGTAGAAGTCGCACCATCCGTTCACTTCCTATGCTTCATTTTCCAGTTCGATTTCCAACAGACCATGGGCACAAAAGGGGAAAGTGTGCTCTCTGCAGAGAAAACAAAAAAAGAATGGACACACAATGGTTTTGTAAAGAATGTGATCATGATTGTTTTCTGTCTTGGCACCAAAGAAACTAACTATATCAATATCTATCCTGTCTTGAAACTTTCTTTCATTTATATTTCAATGCAACCGTTTATGTTCTAATTAGCTACCACCAAAACAATTTTTTTTATTATGTCAAACAGACTATTTGTCCAATAAATATTCTTACCTTATGATAGTGTAGTAGCTACTAACTTTTAGACAGTTCTATGTTCTGTTCTCTCTAACTTTAGTTGCCTTTAATGTCCATCTACTGCCTGTGATCGTTGTTATGACAAAATCTTTCCATTCCCGACGCTGAAACTTAGAATAAATATAGCCTAGGGCTAATCTGTGTCTATAGTAGCATAGAATAGCCCTCTAGGAACAGGCGGTCTGTACTTTGTTTTCCGCGATCTCACTTCACTCCGTCTTAACGCTCGTAGTTTTCAAGTAACTCCTTCTAGAAGGGTCGACCGCGACCGCGTGCAAAAAAGAATTCCGTTTTACGGCGGCCCCGCGCAGTAATTAATTCCGGAAGTAATCGGTTAAAGATAAAGTTATGAAAGAGAAGATGGACAAATTTCATCACGAAATGTCTTCAATCGAGTCAACAATATGTATTGTATGCTCAGAAAAATTTCCTGGCACTAAAATGGCTTCACTCTCAACTACATGTATACAATGTTATCGGGACAAAGCAAACTCAAAACTTTATTCCTCTGAAAACAATATGAATCCTGGAGCAGTGCCCAATGAATTACAGGTTTGTGACATAATTAATTTATTTTAATTTTATACCTGTTGAAATCACTTTAATTATAAACATTGCACAATAAAAATACATCCTCACATTATACACATTTTATAATTATTCCATCCATGTAACTGTATCTGAGTAAATATAAATTACATATGTGACCGGATTTGCGAAAAGGGACCTTATCGCGCAAAAGCTAATTCTGAGATAAAGACCAAAAATGCCGCATGGATCATTTTTTCTGAAATTTAGCTTTTATCCATTAACATAACATATAACTCTATGCTAACCTTCACGCAAAGTTTCAGGACCTAGTTCAGTCTGCAAAGCAGAGAAAAAGCTGATAGAATACACCATACACAAAAACGTTTGAATATCAATAACGCGTGCACGGAACTGCACCGCGGGAAAACATTAATTACAGTTACGTAACCGCCCGTCGTTATAGTAACGGGTGCGGTTAATATGGAGTCCCACAGTGCTAATGAGCTAGCTGGACTTGTGAATTCATTTAATTTCTATTCCCCTGGGGACCAGCAAGCTATAGCCGGTGTTATTGAAGATTATTTTACTTGCAGAGAAGAAAATGAAGAAGAATTTGATTTTGGTAAGTGCAAATTCAATAGTAAGTACAAATACATTAAAAATCTAAATCATGCTTTCATAGATTTTGATGAAGTACCTGATAATACTAGTGATGCAAATGAAATGGAGGAAATGGGCAGTGTTATTGAAAGTGGCACAGAGGATGTAAATTATATACCAGAATTGGAATGTGATGAGGGTGCTGATGAGGAAGAGACAAGTGAAAACCTGGAGTCAATTGCTATGTCAAGGTTGAGCACCCTATGTGACGACACAGAGATCACACTTCAGCCAACTGACATTGAAGAAAATCGATTAGTTGCCAAATTCTTTGATGAAGGCTGTGGATGTTCGAAGTTGAAAGGCCAAAATTGTGTTCAACAGTTTTCTGCTAGTGTGGTGCAGGAGTTCAGATCGCAATGCCAACAGCTATCTCGAAATGAATTAGACATGATTCTTATTGGTCAATTGGAGGCTTTTGGAGACAACAGCGACAACACTTCGACTGAGTGGAGGCATTCACCTACTCAGAGGAGCAGGATTCACTGTTCATACCATCACAAAGGAAAAATTGTCTGCCTTAAAATGTTTCTCTTTCTGCATGATGTAGGAATGAAGCGATTCAAGAACATAATTAAAAGTTATCGGGACAATGGGATTCTTCCTCGGGTCCATGGAAATTCCAAACGACTGCCCCACAATTGTCTATCTCTTTCTTCTGTTCATCATGTCATTTCCTTCCTGATCAACTACACAGAAGAGAATGGCCTGCTTCTTCCAGGACGACTTCCAGGGTACCGCAGCAGTGATATGAAACTCCTGCCTTCAAGCACTTCCAAAAGGGGCATATGGAAGCTTTACAAAGAAGCAACAATCAAACGTGATGATGTACATACCGTTGCATACACCACTTTCTGCAAGTTGTGGAGAAATCTTCTACCATCTGTAATTTTGATGCGACCTATGGCAGACTTGTGTTGGCAGTGTCAGCAAAATAGCCAGATCATCTTGCGGACCACAAATTCTTCTGAAGTGGAGAAGTCTGAAGTACTTGAAGCAGCTCTTGAACATTTGAGAATTGTGACTATCGAGAGATCTTTTTATCGGTCTATAACAAAAGATTGTCGTCTTTCCATTCAATCACATTTTTTGGTTGATGGCAAATTCCAACCTCCACCATTGTCGTCATACACACCTGCAAATTCCAAAAAAATTAAAGTTCATTACTCATTCGACTATGCACAAATGGTAAGATCTCTTAATACTATTAGTAATGGTTGTCTAGGAAAATAACTTGAATCCAATAATAATTCCCGCCAAAAAAAAACATTTTTTTGGCCTGATGTTACCCCACCCCAGCAAAATATTCTCTAAAAAACTCTGATACACATTATAATGGAATTGTTATACTACCCATCCAATCCCTTGCAACCGGGTCCCATATACTTTTTGGTGCCTAGGAAGTGCAGTATTTTTGGTGTGCACTGTGAAGGAATTCCTCGACAGGTCAACTATTTGACTGATGAAAGTGCTGATAGTGGAAAAGGTGCCAATGCTGTGGTAAGCCAGCTTCACCACTTTTTTGAGACTCATGGCCTGGGAGAGTCTGAAGTATTTCTTCATGCGGATAATTGCGTGGGACAAAACAAGAACAATTGCATGTTGCAGTATTTAACTTGGAGGATACTTACAGGAAGACACACCAAAATCACCATTTCTTTTTTGGTCGTAGGTCACACCAAGTTTGCGCCGGACTGGTGTTTTGGTCTTTTGAAGCAAAAATATCGGCGAACACAAATAGGAAGTTTGACAGGCCTGGCAGCGGTAGTGAATAAATCAGCAGAGTGCAACTTCTCTCAATTAGTTGCAACTGAAGATGGCAACACACTGGTCACTGCGTATGATTGGACATCGTTCTTTGCCACAAAATTCCGAAAAATCCCTGGCATAAAAAAATTTCATCATTTTAATTTTGATGTGAAACATCCAGGGAGTGTACTTGCGAAGGAGCATGCAGACACCAGAGAAATTGAGATTAAGATACTAAAGAATAGTTGGATGCCAGATCCCACTCTCCTCCCTTCAGTTGTACAGCCTAAGGGTTTGTCTCTTGAAAGAAGCTGGTATTTGTATGATAACATTCGTAAATTTTGCCCATCAGACGAAATGGATCTTACTTGTCCTCTTCCAACTGCCCCTAAGCCATCTAGTAGAGCAGGCACACCAATCCCATCAGACAGTGAACCAGATATTCCTGATAGAAATGCTCCAACTCCTGCAAGTCACAATCCAGCAGCACAAAGATTGTGTGCAGTATGTCGACAGCCAGGTCACAATTCTAGAACCTGCCCAAGTAAAAACCAATGAACTAGTTAACTAGTTCAAATTCATATCACACTTCTATTAAGTTTTTCTTTTTATTGTAACAAAACTACTTCTTAGCTAATTAGTACTACTATTCTCTATTTACTACTTTTATTTAATATCACACTCTTGTCCATGTTTATTTCTTGTTTGAATAAAATTACTTCTTGGCAAGTTACTATTAACCTTTAAAATGGTCTCAATCAAACTTCCTTGTTTTCATTTTAAATTAACTATGTGCAATCTCTTTGTACCTTATAGTTAGGCTTACTTTGAGTTAAGTCTTTCCTGTCCACAATTCAGGCCTAGCTACTCCCGCTAGAGACGAGTTACATAGCGTTTAGTCCTTCTTTGACCCGGCAAAGGTAAGGATCGTTGATAAAAATGAGCCCCACCCATACGTAACTCGGAAATATACGGGAACATTGCTCGTCCGCGTTCAAGTTTAAACGCGTTTTTCTCCACAAAATGTTTTTACGAAGCTACCGCGTTGGGCGAAAGTAAACGCTTATAACTCAGCCGTTAGGAAGCGCCCGGAGCCACATTATAGCTCATTTTAATGCTCTAAGATAGAACTATCTCGTGGTACCAATAACTCAATTTTTTTATTTTGCGCGATAAGGTCCCTTTTTGCAAATCCGGTCACATATGATGCACTTTTTTTTGTAGACAGCAGCAATACCACAAGAGCAAATACACTATTGTATTTAAATAACTATCTTAACTGTCCATATTAACTTATATATCTTAACTCCATATTAACCACTTAAAATATATATTTTAACCAATTATAAACACATAATATATGCTTTAAAATGTGTAATCTTTGTATTATCATGAAGAGTTATGTGATGGCTATCTAGCTCCATTCCAATCCTAGGAAATATAATTTAGCTAGCAATGTTAAAAATTCACTGTAGTTGCAATGACAAAACAACTAACTAAGAAGGAAATTACAGCATTTAAAAAAAAGTAATAGAACAAAAAAAAAAACTACAAAAATTCTAATATTAAGATATTGATATCATTTATGCTTTATTATTCCAGATGGTTTACAGCCGCTATACAAAACAAAGAATTTTGCACCTACATTTATATCAACACCAGAGACCTCCAACAATTTCTAAAATTTTGGAAAAAGAAGGCATAAAAGTCAGCAGGAGGGGGACATTGAAGCTTTTAAGTCGCTATTATAGATATGGAACTATAGCCAGAAAGCCAGGTAGTGGTAGACCCTCTCTTGTCACTGCTGAAGTGAAAAATATTGTTGAAGCACAGATGCAGAAAGATGACGAAACTACAGCTTACCAATTGCATAGTCTCCTAAATTCTCTAGGATATCCCTTATCTCTCCGCACCATACTGAGGTGCAGGACAGCCTTGGGGTGGACCTTTAGAGGAAGTTCCTACTGTCAATTAATTCGAGATGTGAACAAGGTTAGATTAGTGGGTGATAAAACACTTAGTGACCATTGGCTAGAGATGACCTTGCATCTATTGCCATTAATATACAGTAAAACGTCTCTTATCCGGACGTCTAAGATACGGGAAACTCTATTATTCGGGCAGGTAAATGATAGAAAATCACAACAAACAATATTATTTCAGATTAAGCGACTGGAGTGGGCAAAACAGGTCCTTCATGAAGCAGAGAATGGGTTTTTGGATGTAATTTGGTCAGATGAATGCACAGTTCAGCTAGAGACTCACAGGCGATTTTGCTGCCGAAAATATGGGCAAGCACCAAGGAACAAACCAAAGTAATGCTAATATTTTAAATGGACACCTCACTTAATTCAATTGTGTGTGTGCATGTGTGTTAGAGCAAAGCATCCAGTGAAGGTACATGTATGGGCAGGCATCAGTATGGAGGGTAGCGCTGGAATTTGCATTTTTAGTGGAATAATGAAAGCTCCCTTATATGTGCAAATTCTGGATAAAACTCTGCTACCCTTTCTGCGTGACGTCTTCCCCAATGAGCACCGCTTCATGCAGGACAATGATCCCAAACATACTTCTCGTGTGGGAAAGAAGTTCTTTGAAGACAATAGTGTCAACTGGTGGAAGACGCCACCAGAATCTCCTGATGCAAACCCTATAGAAAATCTCTGGCACGAGTTGAAGGAGTTTATACGTCGTGAAGTAAAGCCAAAGAACAAGGATGAACTTATTAATGGTATCCGAGAGTTTTGGAAGACAGTTGACAAGCAAAAATGCACAAAATACATCAGACATTTACGTAAAGTTATTCCTAAAATTATTGAATTGAATGGCTGTGCTACTGGTTATTAATTATTTAATAAACTTTCTAATTTTCAATGTACTCTTTTTACACTTTCTAATTTTTCTATGCACTCATTCCTTCTCTATTACATTTATTAATTTTTTTATTAACGTGTAAATCAAATAAGATAGATAACTACAATTAATAGTATGTGATTGGTTTTAATCAATGTTCAATGTGTTAATCAAATAAGATAAGTGGCTACAAAAACAATGTTGATTAAGCATGAACTCTTAGTCTCTTGCACAAATGCTGTATAGCAATTACTGCACTCTCCCACACTTCTTCAAATTCAGCAGGGTTTCTTCGAAAGACTGGAAACTGGTCCTGGAGAACGTTCTTCAGTTTTGCCATTCCATCTCTGGGTAGTGCAGGAAAGTCTCCCTTTCCCAGTGGAGTGCAACGCCTCAATATGTCCTCCCCAAATATTGAGTTCTGAGCTAACTTGCATGCCAGTCGACCTATTTTACTTATTTTAATTAAGTGAGGGTTTTTCTTTAGTACCGACTCGACTGACAGCAACTGGCGTTGGTCTATTGTTGGAGGTCTCCAAGGTGTGGCAGTAGAGGGTATCCAGGAATCAGTAGGAGTAGAGAGAGGTGAAGGAGAAGTTTGAACTGTGGCTGGTAAGGAGGAAGCAGGTGTGGATGATGGTGATGAAGTAGCAGGTGTGGATAATGGTGATGTAACAATTGATGAAGTAGTAGGAGGGCTCAAGGGTGCAGGGGATGGAGAAGGAAAATTTAAATGATCTGCTACATGAGCAACTGGCGATGAGGGGGTGATAATGACTGAGGTGTCAGATGTGGATGCTGCATGAGACAACGAAAGTGTGGTAGTGCTTGCAGAAGATTGATAAAGAGTGGAAGATGTATAGGTGGATGAAGCAGTGAGATTGGAATTATGGGGCACATGAGATAATTGAGTTTGTAAAAAAGAAACAGCATTTTTTGTGTAATTAACCTCAGCTTGAATAGTACTTAATGTAGATTGAAGAATTCTAATTTTGTCAGCTTGCTGGTTGACTATGCTTCTTAGCTCACAGACTTCCAGTTCAAGTGTGAGCGGATCTATTAAAAAATAATCTAGTTTAGCAAGGGTTTATAAATGTATAGTTACATACCGGTTTCACTGACTTCACTGCCTGCATCTAGTCTGATGTCTAATGTAGTTAAAAATCATGCAGTTCGTTTTTTGCTATTACATCTATATAAGACTCACTATCTGCACTTGATGGAGAGATGGTGTCTCGAATACTTCTATCATCTGCAATGAATTATCTCATTAGCAGATAATTTAAATAATTCAATATTTTACCAATTTCTGAGAGCACAGTCACGGTGTCAAAGGCTGCAAACTCTTGTACTTTTGTGAAAATAAGAATAATAAAATACGTGTTTTTCTTTGTTTAATTGTAGCTTAATTTACCAGTGTCAAATGGTGCAAACTCTTGTACTTCTGTGAAAATAAGAATAATAAAATACGTGTTTTTTTGTTTAATTGTAGCTTAATTTACCAGTGTTTGATGAGCAAGGCAAACTCCGCATGGGGGGCACTTTAATCTGATGTTGTGTCACAGCTTCAATGACACCTAATTATTATGGAATTTTAAACACCCATACTAGTATATCGACATACCACATGGTTTTGTCTTTTTTATTTCCTTCACTCTCTTGTCTGAGCCAGGTCTGGTTGGCTCCTTTCTTTTTTGCTCTCTTAGGAGTATCCTAAACAAAAGAACTCGGGAACATGATGCAAGAATGCTCAGGTGTGCTGCATGCAGTAATAGTGGTGGATAGGTTAAACTTGTGGTGGGGATAGATTAGACCAGAAGGTGGGGCTGAATCACCACTCTCACAACTGTTGCCAGACTTTCCATGGTCTTTGTTTTAGACAAAGAAGTTTTAACAGTTGCCATAAGCTAACAATGGTGCATATATGCTTGTAAGGTTTACATTATTCGTTAATTTTCTAAGAGTTTGAAGAGTTTGGATCACTTTCAGGCATCAAGCAGCCGAGAATAATTAAACTTCCCCCGTTGGGCTAGATTTTAGGGATAGAGGAATACCACATAGAGTGCAAATTATTGAGCTGGATGAAAGCTCATGAGACAGAAACTTGGAAGATAATATGTGGGTTCAGCCCAGCAGCACATGAGATATATATTTTTAACCTTTGTGTTGTGTTCACTTATAACAGTATTAATACTGGTATGCTAACAACTGAGATATCTGTACAGCACATAACCCCTGATTTACAGTTTAGAGAAGAGAGCAGAATATGTGACTTGTGATGGAGCAGATAACTGATAATGATAATAGGCAGATATTGAACCACACTTCAACTCAGCACATCATCCACACATGTGATGTACATATCTGTGTTAGTATGTAGTTACATGTTGACTGAACTCACTTAACTCTGCCACTAAAACCACATCCACTTAAGTTACATTTCCTAATATGGGCATAGGCACTCAACACATATACACTACCAAGTTATTGCAGAGAGTAACTTCTCATGCCTACACTACTAGTCATGTGCAATTAGGATATTGTAAGATCAACCATAGTTGTTACATTTGATGACACCAGGTATTTCTACAATTTCGCATAGTGAATTACCTGTATTTCAGTCGATAAGGCTGCAACAGCAGTACTTTCCGAACCTGTATATTTTGTCATTAAAATTATAATCCAGTATTTTGCCAACAAAATGTCTGTACCAATAGTTAATGGTGTATCACTCCCTCTCGGCCTTTTTTTCGCAACCTAAGAATGTTAATATTAAAAATTCAGTAACTCTTGTTGTTTTTAAAATTAAATTTACCGAAACAACATTTGGACTAGTGTCTGTGTGGAGAATCTCGCCTGGTGAATTTAGCTCAGCGTCATCAGCTAAGCTATTCATCTCCGATTCTGTGCCTGAATAAACGTGGTATTTAAAAATTATATATATGACCTGACACACTTATAGTACACTATGTATGTGTGGTAACTAGGAGGCCACTTAGAAATTTTAAAGGTGCTATGGTTCATAATTCAATGCATGTATCTAACAGCCAAGAATTATAAATTGTGAATTATAAATTGTATTGGCCTGGAGCTGTCCGCACGACAAAGATGTTGGAATTGGATGTGTACAATGTAGACCAGCCTTAGAAACTACAGGTTTATAAAAACCTGAGAAACAATTGTATTATCATGGCCTCATATTACAGTGGATGCGGAATTGCACTGGAGGGGTTGTGTCCATTATTTTAAAAAAATTGTTATCAAAAATTAATTTATTCATCTATAAATTATGAAATATTTACCAACTCCTAAAATCTCTCCCTCATGTATGTGGCGTCTGATTTTTATGCTGCATTTATCACCCTTCTTGTCTCCAGTAATTAGTTGACTTCTAGGCAATACTGTGAATGAGTCTTCCTCTGACCAGTACACTAGACAATATTCTGCACAGTAGAAGATTTTTAATAAAATTATACTACCAAACTAATCATTTGTAAAGCTATTTATTGTTATATAAATTTATTTAATTTGCCTTGTAATGGAACTTACTTGTCTGAGCCATAGCAGTTTTAATAAATTTTCTAGCACTCATTATCTGTAGTAAAAACTGTCAAAAAAGACAAAACAAAAAGAAAACCTTAACCGATTACACGCGAATGACGCAAATATGCGTCAATTAAGAAAAATCGATAACCGCGGTGGACGCAAATATGCGTCAAAAATGCGTCTTCGCGTCCATTTCGCCCTACAGCTTTGTGGAGTCAAGGACGCCACCGATCACAATTGCAGACGATTCTATATTGTTGTAAGTATATTTTAGGCTTATAAAATACATAGACTGCCATAAGAAAATGTTGAGTAAATTTTGTCACAACAATAAGACTTCTTTCTGATAAAGTATAAATTGAAAATATATTTCATAAAATAATAAAGGTAACAGAATAATTTTTTAGAAACCAATATTACTTTAGCTATAACTGCTCATGATAAAACAAGTAGAAAGCTATCTTGGCAAGTGGAACACTGGCACTTCAGCATCCTAGTGATGAAGACGTTATTCTTGACCTGGCACAGCATGGCAGTGACAAGGATGGCAGTGACCAGGATGGCAGTAACTCTGATGGTAGTGACGAGGAGTTTGATGACAGCAAGAATGACTTCAGTACTGATGGGTGTAGTGACTGCAGTAGTTGCTAGATGGTCAAGGACTCTGACGAGAACGGAATTGATGATTCTGAAAGGTAGCGATTTCTACAGGAATTTTAACCACATTCTTTGTAACAATAAGTAAAAATAAATATTGTTATACAACCGGTGAGACTGCAGGGATCCCTCTGACATATACTTCTATTATGCTATGACCAGTTGCACTTGATAGTAAGATCACAAGCTATTCTGTCAACAATGCAGCCTACCAGCACATCAAAAGTAAAGACACCTTGGAGTACCAAACTGAATACACTATAATATTCTATCATTTATTTGTGATGTACCTGTTTTCATGCACAAAAGCCATAAAAAGCTTCTCTGTTCACAAAATTTATAACAGATTGCTAAGTTCAAAATAAAACACACCCTACATAAATATCAACAAATTCTTCCTGAATGTAAGACAGATGCGTGCAAAAGCACTTTCTCTTACCTCTATGATCAAGTAGCAAACTGCTTCAGCCATGAAACCATACTTCCAACCTTACTAGTGTGCTTACTAAGAGATTCAGTGTGATGCCATAAAGGTTTTTGCCAAACGGTGCGAGTACTTTGTTATTTTTCAGTCGGGAACAGCTCCTTAGCGTCTAATTTATGCTTTCCCAATAGCCTAGAGCGTACTCTATCGTTCGATAATACTGTCCCCGAGGCAATCTTCAAACGTTCGTCTTCTTTCTCTCGCTTAGTGTCACCCTCCCACCAAGCAATCAATCCTTTGTGTCTCGCGTGCGCCCGTGACCGCATTACGTAAGGCGCAATTAAAATTTTTGTTCGCGCGTAATCGGTTAATAGTTAAGTAATTACAGAAAAAAAAAAAAAAAAAAAATCAAAGAGCTAGTTACTGTGAAACTTCCACTTCAGCTATGCACTTACAGAATAAGAAGGAATGGAAACTTCAGAAGATCTGCAAAAAAGAAATAGTTGAGAACTTGAAGCTGACAAGCACGCACACTAACTACAACCTACAACCGTTTTTGGTTCAATTTAATTCGCGTGGTGAAAAAACTCCCGACTTTATAATCTGGCGCGAGTTTCCCGCGCCGAGCAAAACAAGCTTAACTAGTCGCAGTCGTTGAAAACAATAAGTCGAGCGGTCCGATTTTTTCTCCGCAAAACTGGAGTAAAACAGTTCTTTAAAGCTCGAGCATGGGGTGGAGTAACTTGGCAGTCGCCTTGGTTCGGAAGAAATGTTGAGGTAAGACGAACTACTTTCCCAAAACAGTTCGCAGCCGTCGAAAACAAGGAATCGAGCGGTCCGATTTTTTTCTCCGCAAAAGTGGGCGGGTCCACAATTAACAACGCTCCCGCACGGAAGCTTTGCGAATCTGCGCGGGCGTGCGATAAACGACTACGTTGCTTAGCGTTTTTTTTGCGGCTTTTTCAGCGACTTGATTTAACGGCTTTTTCAGCGACTTAATTTAGCGGCTTTTTCAGCGACTTAATTTAGCGGCTTTTTCAGCGATTTAATTTAACGGCTTTTCAAACGGCTTTTCAAACGTACCGGCTTATCTGCGGCTTTGTCACTCCCCTGTGGGAACTTTATTTTGACCCCTACTGTAGCTGCGCAGTACGTGCAAAAGAGTAAAAGGCGGGAGAAATGTTCTCAGCGGGACTACCATCGGTTTTGTGTAGTTTGCGCATGATCAGTAGCTACTTAGCGGTTAAATTTGTCACCTGCTTTAATAATGGAACCAGAGCCTATGGCAGAACAAGTGAGTAGATTATTTAGGAGAAGAATTGTATCAGTTGTGATATAATTGTGTTAGAATGGAAGACAAAGACAAAAGGAAGAGAAGACTGAGCCGCCAGTGGCTCAGGAAATAAAAAAAGTTTTAAACAATAAAGTGAGTAGATAGATTATAGTATTACAATTCTCATAATTTACTTCATTTTAATATTTGGAAGAACAGTCTAAAACTTACTTATTTCATGTGACCAATTTGGATTTAAACAGAAAACCAGTGCGGAAAGGAACGCTGCGTGTGACGCCAAGTGGATTGATATATGAGGGACAGGACAAGAAGGACATTACTCTCTGCACCAACGTTTAAATATTTGTGATTAATACAGAAAAAAAGAAGAAAAAGAAATAGGTAAGTCATTATGGTTTAACCTGTAGCTGTTATGATGATGCACTTTTTTTTGTAGACAGCAATACCACAACCAGAAGTCCAAATATATTATAGTATTCAAATAACTTATCTATCTTAACTTATCTATCTTAACCAATATATTTTATCAACCACTTATAAACATATATTATAATAATATGCTTTAAAATGTGTAATCTTTGTATTATCATGAAGAGTTATGTGATGGCTATCTAGCTAGCTCAAAACTCAGAAGTTTGTGGTTATGGGCATAGCGCCCTCCATGGTTTTAAAAGTGGCCACACCTTTCACAAGTCTACAATTGTTCTCTTCAATATAGGACCAAATGTAAATTTGCCATTTGAATGCTATCAGTTAGAAAATGAACTCAATAAGTACAGTAGGCACCAAAAAAAAGTTCCGAATTCCGTCCGGTAGAACGCCCGTGGAACGGTAGTCTTTTTACCGTAGTTTTTATCGTTGCGTTCCGTACCGTTTTGATTAAACGGCCGACACCGTTTACTAAAACGGTGAAGCATTTCCGTCGATTCACAGATATTTTCTAGCTAGAAACTCTTCTTATAGCTATATCAGCAAGCTAAGGCCTTATATCGACCATTAAACGCTACGGGGATAGTGAAAAAAAGCTCGTACAAAATTTTCACTTGCTTCAATAAAGTTGCAGACCGAAATTCCGATGGGCACAGAGCTATAACGAGGTCCGCACTTCGTAGATCTTCTGTTAGCTACCGATGGACCTCCAGTAGTAAAAAATCTAAGCCGGAGAAGGCCCTAACTTCGAGAAAACGTCGATACTGTGCGGTGGTCGAACTAACAATTCTCCGCGAGAAACTTCGAATAGGACGGCTTCAAATTTTTTTAACCAGAAAAGCTCCGCCTCTGGAGCCTATAAACAAAAAATCGGAACGTTTTATTGGATAAACGATTTTTTATATTTCTTTGAGCGAGACATACGGTGAACGAGAAAGATTAAAACGGTAATGCGGTCGAACGGAACGGCCGTTTTTTAACAAACGGCGTACCGTTTTCCCCCCGTTTTTTAATCGTGCAACGGCCGTTCTACGGAACGGAATTCGGAATTTTTCTGTGTCTCCTACTGTACACAAGCTGTAACTGTGTAGGCAAAAAATCAGATAGGCCAGAGACAAAAACCTAACCTGTCAATAAAGGTAAAGATCACATCCCACCATAAAAAGCCATATTAATTATTTTATTCCAATGTATGCATGTAGTTGTAATGTATGATTTTGGTTTAGGATCAATTGCGAGGCGTCCTGGAAGTGGGAGAAGGTCTAAGATAAATCCCGACGTATTAGGAATAGTGGAGGTCCAGATGAGACTGGATGATGAAACCTCTGCATACCAATTGCATGGTATGTTGAAGTCCAAGGGCTACTCGCTGTCATTTCGAACAGTTCTCTGCTACAGACAATCCCTGGGATAGACATTCAGTAAATTCGCACACATAGCCTTTTGAATATTCAAATATGTAATGAAATAGCAATTATACACATTCTGATTGCGTTTAGTGGAAGTTCATACTGCCGGATGATTCGGGCAGCGAATAAGGTTAAGAGGTTGGATTGGGCTGCTGAGTACATCCACGAAGCAGAGACTGGGTTCAGGGATGTCATCTGGACTGATGAATGTACTGTGCAACTTGAAAGTCAGTATCCTTCCACACAATCACATCAACTGGATGCGTACACCTGCCGAGTCCCCAGATGCCAACCCAATTGAAATTCTCTGGCATGCAAATAAAGCTGAGACAAACCAGCAAAGATCTTCTTCATGCAGCAGAGGTTGTTTTTCCAAATTTTTTTATACTAAATTTAGCTATAGCTTCTAAAACTAGATGTGTTTGACGAGTGGTGTGCGAACTGCAAGCTGTAGTAAATCGGCAGCAACAACAAATTGACGACCTGCGAAATAGTCAAGATAAAATGATTAAAGAAATTCGGGATTTGAAGGAGCGTTTTAATAATTCTCAGGCCACACATCTATTTTCTCCCTCTTCCACTAGTACCTCGACACACAATCTTCATACTTCCACTCCTATGTCTAATTTACCCTTCGCACCAACTTCCAGCCACTTTTCCAGCACACACTCTAACCATCAGTTTCACCTTTCTCCCCTTTAACTGCCACCCAGCCCATCACCACCAACTCTCCCTTGACTACTACTACTTCTTCCACATCGTCTACCCACTTCAGCCAGTTGAAGTGGTGCTAAACAAAAATAGAAAATTAATAAAAATTGGTACTGTGAGTAAGCTTGCGTGCAAGTTGGCACAGCATTCCATTTTTGGGGAAGATAACCTTAAAAGGTGTACTCCAGTGGGAAGAGGAGAGTTACCACCCCTTTCAAGGGAGAAAATGTCTCAATTGAAAGAAATCCTGCGTGATTTATTTCCAATTTTTTGGAAAAATGCTGTAGAGTATGAATAGGTGTGTCAAGATTGTATTTTATCTATACAACATTTATGTAAAAGACTTAGGATGAAATAGTATGTATTTATTCTTATCCATTGCACTATACTACAATTTCTGCTACTATTATTATTTCTGTTGCTCTGCAGGTACTATTCTTATTACCATTATTGTTATTATTATGTTGTGCTTATTTCAAATAATTTTAATAAATTTGTAATGGGAGAAATGTTAAAAAGTTTTAAAGTATAATTAGAGCTCAAACAAATTGTGAGTTCTTTTCTCTGCTATGCCTAGCCATGCCAGTAAGCTCAGACTATGCATTTTATTAGCCACTGATCATTATAATAATCCGATGTTGCAATAGACAAATTAAATTTTAATTAAAATTTAAAGCACTGGTAAATCCAGTGCACAAAATGATGATGTTCAGTTTTAGTTAGAACCACAGGGAAAAGATAGGTGTTCCTAAAGCAGCTGAACTTTCTTCCACATGCCATGTAAGGGAGTACACCAGCACTCAAGGTTGAGGCTTTCACAGAGGGGTATGTTACTGGTTTTTAACTAAATTTTTAACTAAATTTTGTAATGCACGCATGGACTTTCTCAGCCCTTTCTATTGGGTTAATTTTTGGAGTCCCCTTTCTAGGGGAGCTTTGTACGATTTATAAATACATTACAATATTACCGCATATTAGCACATACGTGGTTCATTACATAAGGCAGAGTCACCACACTTTATACATTGCATTACATGACATGTACAAACACATTTTGCTTCATAATATTATTTCCAAGTGTGTGTCTAGGTTCTGCTTTGCATGAGGTTTTGTACGATTTATAAATACGTTACGATATTATTGCGTATTAGCACATACGTGCTTCATTACATAAGGCAGAGTCACCACACTTTATATATTGCATTATATGACATGTGTAAACACATTTTGCTAGTGCTTGCTGTTATTATTTTTGCATGCAACATAAATTTCCCTGTCCCTGATGTTTAACTCTGGGAGTCATTATCCTCGTCGACGGTATTTTTTTTTCCATCTTTTTTTTTTCATCCTTTTTTTTTTTCTTTTTCCTTTTGTCTTCTTGCCTTATATTCCTCTTCCTACTGTTTTTATTTCTTTTCTACCTTTTCCTTTCATTTCCTCTTTCTTTCGTGTACTGTTTTTCTTTCTTTCTTCTTCCTTTTTCTTTTCTTCCTACCTATTTTCATTCATTCCTCTTCTTTATCATACTAGCTAACTAGCGCTGAGGGTTTGCACTTCAGTGCTCTAGTTTCAGCAGTGATGAGACTTGGCCTACTGCTTCCAGGCTTCCTAGCAATGGTATTTAGCTACTCATCGAGTAAAAACATTTTAACATGTACCCAATAATGGTGAGCGTGATATTTCGATTTCGCAACATCACTTTGAGTAGATAAACAATACAAACCAGCAGCTTGTTTTACTCACTGATGACTGATTAATGTTTTTAAAAAAAGTTTGTTTGTGTGTTTATTTTACAACAGAGTTCGATACATGGAAAGAGGAGTATGAGAAAGCCACTAATTCATGGCTATATTGAGAAGGCATATAGTTTCATCCAAAACAGAAGACACTTGGATAAAGCAACTAGTGTATACCTATCGGTAGAAGAAATTATGACACACAATCTAAACTCAGTTTTATTCTACAAGGGGCAAGGTCAAACTTCTAGCAAAGAATGTGAAAATAGGAATACAAACACCATTGTAAGCAAACATGTTGAAGCAGTTTAGCTTTGAGAGTGTGGTATGTGTGAACAGTACACATGGTACGAATGGGTACGACTTCAACCTAATAACACTTGTTGTTGATGAGCACGGTGAAGGATTCCCTGAGGCATGGTGCATTTTGAATAGAGAGGATACTTTAATACAAATTTTTTATGATTCCATTAAAACAAATATTGGAACTCTCTCACCAAAATATTTCATGTCAGATTTAGCGGAACAGTTTTATTCAGCATGGACCATTACATTGTACAACACCAAACAACCACAAAAGTTATTATGCTCATGGCATGTAGATCGTGCGTGGAGATAAAAACTGAAAAAAATTGACTGACACTCAGCTTAGCTCACTCTCTTCTTTTTCTTCCACCATAACATCCTCCTTCCCTGCTAATAATGAAGGTGCTGACCAGCTGCAGCCAGTAGAAGTGATCCTGAGGAAGAACTCTAAGTTGATTAAAATCAGCACAATTGGCAGGATGGCTTGCAAGTTGGCCTGTATTCCATTTTTGGGGAGGACATTCTACAAAGGAGTACATCGATGGGGAGGAAGGATCTGCCACCTCTGGCGTGTGATAAACTGGATGTTTTAAAAAAGTACTGAGGGATCTTTTCCCCATGTTTCATACCAGGGCAGCAGAGTTTGAAGAATTGTGGGAGGATTGTATTTTATCTATCCAGCATTTATGCAAAATACTTAGGTTCAAGTAATCGTTAACTATGCCCACACACACACACACACACACAGTTTTATACAATATACTTTATTTCTGATGTGTCACTATGCATGTATGTATGGTGTGAGCTATGACTTATACATGAAATGTAAGTGACGTGTTAGTGCATGGGAATGATAATAAATAAAGTAATAAGTAAATACACTAGTGGTGCGCTCGAATAGTGCAAATGCATGGCGAGCGAGTAAATATATGAGTATAGGTAAAGATGATTTGTGAAGGAAATCGCTAAATAATAGCAATGATTAGGCATGAAGAGTTAACAATAACAGAATTACCTGAATAAACTTCGAAAGCAGTGGCAAAAAAGCGCAGCTTGACAAAGACTTAACAATTGTTTCAAGAAGAGAGTAGCTATAAACTTTTTGGTTGAAACACAGTTGCGTAAGGCAGTGCAGCAGGATTCTCCGTGCTCGTTAATTGAAAAATACTGGAACTGTGAACGCTTTACCTAACTTACGTAATTAGAAGCGCGGGCGTAATTTTTTGACGTACGCATACATACCTACATATATATATCTGAAATCTCAATTGAACACGACTGAGAGTCAGCTTCGCTCGCTTCGCTCGCTCGCTGAAATAACTGAGACTATACCATTTCAATTACTTAGAGTATTGCCTGGTTTTCTGGATAGAAGAAGAACAGTTTTCTGTTGTTCAGAAAAAAAAAGAGTAAAAGATGGGGTACCTGTTGGAGGTACTTGCAGTATAAAAATAGGAACACAACTACATGAAGCAAAAATTCTTGCAGTTGGTAAGTATGCATATAACCAGAATATTAATAAATATATATTTTTACTATTGGGTGGGTATAATTATCTAAAATCCAGCCTGAAAATGCATATGATCAATTCCAACTAATTCTTATTTTTACTAAAGGGAGAGAAACTTTCTAAATCCAGCTGGAATGTGCACCAACCATTTCTAAGTATACACTGCAGGTTTCATCTGCTGAGATAGTACAATGTTGTTTATAAAAATTAGCAGTCAAGAAAGAGAGTGAGCCTGCTGAACCAACGCTAAGTGCATAACACCATTAATTCTCCTCTACTCACATTGGCCCTAGCCCCTTGTCATCGGCTACGACTTTCGAGAGACACGTTTTGAAGTGTGAAAGGAGGATTTTTATTCCAATTGAATTTTTGGACGTAAATAATACATGAATACCTTAATTTTATGACAAAAACTTTTTAAAAAATGTTTCCATCGATAATTATAGTAGTAGATAGCCCTAGAAGTAGAATGGTTATATAAGCATCTCCCACATTTTAGAAATGTGCTACATGGATAGTAATTAACTTCTGTAGATTAGAATTAACACTATTCTTCCTTCGAAACGTTTCCAATTAAAATAAACTGCTTAGATATCCTTAGCAGTCAAAGTCAGCATTAAGTTGAAACAATGTCCCCAAAACATTCAGCAGTATTGCAACAAAAAATATTTGTGGGCGCACAGGAGCGAAGGTTTGTCAATCTTTAACCACTAAATAATTAGGGGGCCCCAAAGACTTGGATTTTAACCATAATAATTGACAAATTAAAATTGTAAAGTAGACAGAAAATGGTAAATTGCGATAAAAATACAGTGTCAAACCAATACATTACAGTGAATATGTGCGCAAGTTTACACTAGGTGAGGGCACTAGTCACTCAAAGGGTAAGGGCACTGTAGCTCGAAGGGGAGGGTGCCAATCTCCAAGGAGGGGGAGGCACTTCAAGCAGAACTCACCAAGGCAGAAGCCGAGGTCATCAGAAAAATAGCTGCGCAGTACGTGCAAAGAGTAAAAGGCGGGAGAAATGTTCTCGGCGCGACTACCATCGGTTTTGTGTAGTTTGCGCATGATCAGTAGCTACTTAGCGGTTAGATTTGTCACCTGCTTTAATTAACAATGGAACCGGAGCCTATGGCAGAACAAGTGAATAGATTATTTAGGAGAAGAATTGTATCAGTTGTGATATAATTGTGTTAGAATGGAAGACAGACCGAAGAGAAGACTGAGCTGCCAGTGGCTCAGGAAATAAAAAAAGTTGTAAACAATAAAGTGAGTAGATATATAGTATTAAAATTATCATATTTACTTCATTTTAATACAGAAAAAAAGAAGAAGAAGAAAAAGAAATAGGTAAGTCATCATGGTTTAACCTGTAGCTGTTATGATATGATGCACTTTTTTTTGTAGACAGCAGCAATACCACAAGAGCAAATACACTATTGTATTTAAATAACTATCTTAACTGTCCATATTAACTTATATATCTTAACTCCATATTAACCACTTAAAATATATATTTTAACCAATTATAAACACATAATATATGCTTTAAAATGTGTAATCTTTGTATTATCATGAAGAGTTATGTGATGGCTATCTAGCTGGCTCAAAACTCAGAAGTTTGTGGTTATGGGCATAGCGCCCTCCATGGTTTTAAAAGTGGCCACACCTTGAACAAGTCTACAATGGTTCTCTTCAATATAGGACCAAATGTAAATTTGCCATTTGAATGCTATCAGTTAGAAAATGGACTGAATAAGTACACAAGACGTAACTGTGTAGGCAAAAAATCAGATAGGTCAGAGACAAAACCTGTCAATAGAGGTAAAGATTGTTCATCAGCTAAGCAGTCCTTGTAACACATACACTTGTTCACTTGATGTACCAACACAAGACTTACTTTCTTCAATGATTTGTCTATTGGACAATGAATTTTCAGGTCAGACCAATACCGTTGAGTAGGGTTAACTATGACAAATAGCGCATTAACCAAGATAACTCACACCAGCCAGAAAATTAATTAGTATCAAATGGAAGTCATGTAAGTTTTCTCGTTTTAACTGCACCAGTAAAAGAATTCAAAAAGGTAAACAATTCAATTTCTAGGGTGATACGGGTACTGATCGATAAACAGAGGATTCTGTTTAGTGAAGTTTGGGACGGGGTCGACAACCGAACTAACACAAAAACGCGAGGGTCAAAGTACAAAAATGCCTTACGTACGTCCATACATATATACAAATAAACATCCCCGATTTTTTCATTTTTACCCCTGTAAGTGTCTCGCTCGCCAATTAGCTAATTGTAACTATGTATGTTGTGATATAATTGTGTTAGAATGGAAGACAAAAGGAAGAGAAGACTGAGCCGCCAGTGGCTCAGCAAATAAAAAGTTTTAATCAATAAAGTGAGTAGATATATAGTATTAAAATTCTCATAATTTACTTCATTTTTAATACAGAAAAAAAGAAGAAGAAAAAGAAATAGGTAAGTCATTATGGTTTAACCTGTAGCTGTTATGATATGATGCACTTTTTTTTGTAGACAGCAATACCAGAAATCCAAATACATTATAGTATTTAAATAACTTATCTTAACCACTTAGCTATATATATATATATTTAAATAACTTATCTATCTTAACCATTAGCCTTAGTTCGCCTAATCCACACCGCAATTGCTTTAGGAATCTCGTATCCAGGCAGCAATGAGGCGGGTTCTCAGTTTACCTGGTTTTTATACAACTCGGACAAATCGCTGCGCAGTACGTGCAACAGTAAAAGGCGGGAGAAATGTTCTGGGCGCGACTACCATCGGTTTTGTGTAGTTTGCGCATGATCAGTAGCTACTTAGCGGTTAGATTTGTCACCTGCTATCAGTATTGTTAATAATGGAACCAGAACCAATGGCAGAACAAGTGAGTAGATTTATTCAGGAGTAGAATTGTATGTTGTGATATAATTGTGTTAGAATGGAAGACAGAAGGAAGAGAAGACTGAGCCGCCAGTGGCTCAGCAAATAAAACAAATTTCAAACAATAAAGTGAGTAGATATATTATAGTATTAAAATTCTCATGATTTACTATATTTTAATACAGAAAAAAAGAAGAAGAAGAAAAAGAAATAGGTAAGTCATTATGGTTTAACCTGTAGCTGTTATATGATGCACTTTTTTTGTAGACAGCAATACCATCAGAAGAGCAAATACGTCATAGTATTTAAATAACTTATTTATCTTAACAGTCCATATTAACTTATCTATCTTAACAGTCCATATTAACTTATCTATCTTAACTGTCCATATTAACCACTTATAAATATATATTTTAACCACTTATAAACATATATAATATATGCTTTAAAATGTGTAATCAGTCATTAGAGTATTACCATAGCAAGATAATTTACTCTCTTTTTTTTTTTTGAGAGTAGAAGTGTGGACACCAGTACCATGACAGAACCCGTTATTGAAACAACCATGGGTGCTGAACACAAAGACAGTGCAGGAAGAGGAAGGGGTGGTGCAGGAAGCAGAAGCAGTGGTGCCGGAAGAGGTGGTACCGGAAGAGGAAGCTTTGGTGCCGGAAGCTGAAGTGTTGGTGCCGGAAGAGGAAGTTGTGGTGCAGGAAGAGGAAGAGGAAACAGCAGGAATGGAAGAGGCAGAAGATTTGGAATAACTAACTGGAGAGAAAATAGAGCTTTAGGAATCTCGTATCCAGGTAGCAATGACGTGGGTGCTCAGTTTACTTGGTTTTTATACAATTCAGAAAAATCGCTGCGCAGTACGAAATCCTATATTCAAGTAACTACTAAGGTTCTTATCTAACCGTACAGATTATCTACTTAAGATTATGAGAAAAGTAATACATTAAAAATAAATAAATACACAATTAACCAAGTTGAAGGGACATCTGATAGTAACAGTAGCGATAGTGAGGACACAGACAAGATCCAGATAGATTATGACCACATCACTAGTGCTATACAACAGTATAGATGAACCATACTCAATGATGTAAGGGAAGAAGATCTAGCAGAGGGCAAGTCCATAGAAGAGTTCACATTGAACACTGTGGTTGCAAATTTGTTTCCACAGATACATCCTTGAATAAAGCTATTTCTAGCGATCACTACAGGAAAGCATGTGTACAAATGAGTGAACTTCATCATACTTAGTAGTTATGAGTCAATTGATGACAACCACCGAGATCGTTTTAAGTACCCATAGTAAGGGGTCGGGTAAGGCATATGGCCGTGCATGGCAGCATGGGCCATGTGCAGTAGGTGAGTCATAAATAGAGTGTACACGTGTGTAAGTGCGTCCATCGCTGCCACGAGAAGTGGAAGCGTGAACAAAACTGAACTTAATTGCAATGTCTGACGGGTCGGGCAGTTCGAAGAGGAGGAAGGAAAGCAGTGGGGAGCCCCTTCCCAGTGTTTCCGAAGGCCCCCTAGGGGATGCTACCACAGAAACCGCAACAACGGACTTCGATAGGAGGGTTAAGGCTTTGGTGGAGGAAATACTGCTAAGCCAGGAGGGGGCAGGACCTTCAACAACTAGTGGCAGCCATGGGGTTGTGGCCGAGGGGGATGGGAAGAAGCCTGGCAACTGTTCTGGCACCGAGGAAGGGGTGGTGCAGGAAGAGGAAGAGGTGATGCAGGAAGCAGAAGCAGTGGTGCAGGAAGCAGAAGCAGTGGTGCAGGAAGAGGAAGGGGTGGTGCAGGAAGCAGAAGCAGTGGTGCAGGAAGAGGAAGAGGTGGTGCAGGAAGCAGAAGCAGTGGCGCCGGAAGAGGAAGGGGTGATGCAGGAAGCAGAAGCAGTGGTGCAGGAAGCAGAAGCAGTGGCGCCGGAAGAGGAAGGGGTGATGCAGGAAGCAGAAGCAGTGGTGCAGGAAGCAGAAGCAGTGGCGCCGGAAGAGGAGGGGGAGGTGGAGGAAGCAGAAGCAGTGGGCAGGAAGCAGAAGCAGTGGCGCCGGAAGAGGAAGGGGTGATGCAGGAAGCAGAAGCAGTGGTGCAGGAAGCAGAAGCAGTGGCGCCGGAAGAGGAAGGGGTGATGCAGGAAGCAGAAGCAGTGGTGCAGGAAGCAGAAGCAGTGGCGCCGGAAGAGGTGGTACAGGAAGAGGAAGCATTGGTGCCAGAAGCGGAAGTGTTGGTGCAGGAAGCGGAAGTGTTGGTGCAGGAAGAGGAAGTTGTGGTGCAGGAAGAGGAAGAGGAAACAGCAGGAATGGAAGAGGCAGAAGATTTGGAATAACTAACTGGAGAGAAAATAGAGGAAGGGCTGAGCTGAGGAAGAAAATGCTGAGCCTCCACCAGATAAACAACAAGAATTGCACAACAATAAAGACAACAAAGTGAGTAACAATACCTTGTCCTAGTAACATTCTCATGGCTCACCAAACTTTATTACAGAAAAAAAGAAAAGAAGAAATAACAAACATCAAGGGAAAGGGAAATCCATTTTTATATTCAAATAACTACTAAGGTTCTTATCTAACCGTACAGATTATCTACTTAAGATTATGAGAAAAGTAATACATTAAAAATAAATAAATACACAATTAACCAAGTTGAAGGGACATCTGATAGTAACAGTAGCGATAGTGAGGACACAGACAAGATCCAGATAGATTATGACCACATCACTAGTGCTATTGTCTCTAGTGCTATACAACAATAGCGATGAACCGTACTCAATGATGTAAGAAAAGAAGATCTAGCAGAGGGCAAGTCCATAGAAGAGTTCACTTTGAATACTGTGGTTGCAAATTTGTTTCCACAGATACATCCTGTAGTAAAGCTATTTCTAGCGATCACTACAGGAAAGCACGTGTACAAATGAATGAACTTCATCATACTTAGTAGTTATGAGTCAATTGATGACAACCACTGAGAACAGCACTTTCACACACGAGAAAAAGCAGCGACAGAGGGCATATTCAGTTTTTTTTACCATGTTGGGCAGTGAATTTACATCAATACATTCCTTTTCTTGCACACTATTGGACTGTCCCGGTTTAAGTCCCTGAAGTGTCGTTGTAAAGTAAGGGGTCTTGAATTATGTTCGCATGGTAACTAAGGAAGACACAGACCAATAGGATAAGTCTGAATGAGATAAATGGAGAAGTAAAATTCATGCTATAGTCTTAAGTACTTGTAACGTCTTACCTTAATAGATTCCAATGCAATTTTGCTCCCTGGACACATTCCTGGTTTCAAGAGTTCAGACGTGAACCTGCTGTCATCCATCTCAGAGCAATAGAAATGCATCTAGTTGTGATTATGTATGAGAAAGAGCTGATTTAACTGAAGTGAAAGAAAATATTTTGAAGTTTCCTACCGTAACACTGGAGTTTTAATTGATTCATTACCATTAGTGACAGCTGGTTTATCACCGAAACGACAACAATATCTTGTCAACAAAATTAGAGAGTTCTCCCCACATTTTGCAAAAGATAGTTTGTCCACGGCTCACAGAAGAGTTCTGTTCACACAACTCACCCTAACCTTATGTACTGGAAGATAGCCCTTTAGCAAGCCCAATGTCAGTGTCACACTCACCACCTCCTCCAAAAAAAAAAACCAACAAAAAAAACAAAAAAACAAAACAAAACAAAAACTAACAACAACAACAATAAAAACAAAAACAATAAAAAAAATAAAAATAACAACAAGCAAATGTAGACAATGCATAAGCCAGGGGTCACAACGCATTCACCTGTAAAAAATAGTTAATCACCACTTATCTGTCAATTTATTCATTTCGCAATTGTATTTTATCAGGAACTTAACCAACAATACATTGTTGAATCAAATTTAGCAGCTAGTCCATCTTTTCACCATAAATCTAAAGCTTTGGAAAGCTCTTGTCCCATCTGTCATATTATTAATGAAGCCAATGTCAGATCTGTGTTGGCAATGTCAACGAAATAGCACCGCGATTATGCGTGCGGCCAATCAGCCAGATGGTGAGAAGTGTGATACAATCAAGGCTGCAGAAGAACATCTTGCTATTGTCCAGAATGAAAGATCTCTTTATCAGACCACTTGCAGTGACTGCAAGACAAGCGTCAGAGAGTTTTTCACGACTTCCAAAGGATTTACTGCTCCACCACTTTTCGTGTATTCTTTCTAATTCAAATAACCTCAAGGCTCACTATTCCTTTGATTATGCACAGCAGGTACATTTTCCTTCAGATCCGATGCAGCCAGGTCCAGTGTGTTTCTTGACACCAAGGAAGTGTAGCGTTTTTGGTGTAAATTTGGAAGCAATTCCAAGACAGGTGAATTTTTTAACTGACGAGGCAGGTTCATGTGGTAAAGGATCGAATGTAGTTGTCAGCCAGCTTCATTACTTTTTTAAACACCATGGTCTTGGAGAAAAGGAAGTATTTATACACGCTGACAACTGCTCTGGGCAGAATAAAAACAGCGCAATGCTCCACTAGAAAGAAATAATGGAAGTTGAGAAACAAGTAAAGGAGTTTAAAACAAGCAAAAAAAAGTTTGATGAAGAGGATTATTGAACAGAAGCAGCATACACATGTTTTACGAGATAATTTATGAAGAAAAAGAAACTAAGACATAATTTTTAACTACAAATCTTAATTTACTTTGCTCCAAATAGGTGGAGGAATTAAATATGTTACCCCTTGAGCAGGACTTCTATAGAGGATAGAGCATGTTGAATGTATCCATTTTAGTGGTAAGCACACAGTTTTTGTTCAAAACCTTGATATTATAAATGAAAATGAAAAAAAAAATTGGAGCAGACATCAGGAAAATGAATGGGAAAAATTCTTCATCATATGAAAGGTTTCTTGTGCATAACCTATTTACTAGAATGGAACTGATAGTTTTATAATCTAATAAAAGCACCAGGCGTGCCGGCCAAAGAAAACAGTTGATTAATTCTTTGATCAGTAATCACATGTGAAAAAAAAAATGCACTGATGTCTAGATATATTTTCTTAGATGTGTTCGTCAGAGATTCCTTGAGTACAATTCCAGAGAGCTTGTTCGGAACTTAAAAAAAAAAAGCCAGGATTCTAAAGGAAAACACGTCTTAATTTATATGCTATTAAGTGTTTGGAGTGGAAACTTTATAATGTGAAATTGTGACTGAATTCTGCTTCACCTTCAATATTCTAAGTAGTACACAATTCATCAGCAAGATTCACAAAAGATCCTTGCAAGGTTGAAGCATTAAAAAATATGTACTTGCAAGATTT
>WLWD01002832.1_pt1 | contig 67753 bp, 50 predicted proteins | sample 6712731 | NCBI WGS metagenome assembly WLWD01 (sample SAMN12718690, study PRJNA576275) | sponge metagenome | isolation source: marine sponge | host: Mycale hentscheli | place: New Zealand: South Island, Marlborough, Capsize Point | collected 2014-11-01 | reverse complement strand
AATGTCATCTTCCTTACTATGACTTGGAATCCCTCCCCCACCAGCCCTCAAATGAAGCCCATCTTTTCCCTTCGTCATTGTTGTTCTCAAAGGAAGTCCGTTGTCTCCAGTTGGAATTGTACATTCTTTATTAATCTCTGATGCTTCCATAATACCTTGTTCAGTATTCTCACTCTGCGTACTCGGTCTTTTATCATATAGGGCTTCATGAACACCCTCAATTTTTCTTTTGTGATCTCGTTCTGAAATGATATCAGCTTTGGCCTTACGATCATCATCTCTGGGTGGGATTGGGGGCTTATCCAGACAAGGCTTGGTACGAATATTGTTGGATTTATCTTGGTCGTCGACTCCAGGCAATTGTTCATAAGTGCAGTCTAGTTGAGCTGCAGCATAATCTTTTCTTCTTGTTTGCATCGGATGAGATGGTTTCCGTTTATCTTGATTCTAAATAAACAGCATGGGATATGGTGCTATTTCGGACACGTATCAAACTAACATGTAGTTATAATATAATAATTATGTGTAGAACCCGCACATGCTTAGCACTAAATAATGATTCATATAATATCTGCTATTAACTTAATTAAATATGGCTATCATCCAAAACATAAGATGATTATCTAGGTACTAAAAACATTATCTACTCCAGATATATGATTATGGAGAAGAGATGAAATGACAAATACAACTGACTTCTTTGATCAAAGAAAATTTAGATATAGAAAAAAATTGCAACTTTTACAATTCTGAGGAACGTTTAGGGAAAACAACATATTTAATCATAGGAACTTCAGTATAGCGCAATTTATAACTACTAAAATTATAAGACATATCTCACAATTATTAATTAAAGAATAAATCAACCTAATTTTAGTTAAAATAGTTTACAGTAGAGTTAACATATAATAAATAATTATGTATTTATATAAAATATTGCACAAGTCAGCATAACATGGGGAGATATTTCACAAACACATGTAAGTTAGTTGACAAGGTGAAGGCAATTTAAAATTTGTGCCATTCTCATATTGTATGATGAGTGTAATAAATTGCTTATTAGACATTGGATACTTTAAAACCGTAAAAGTTCAGGGGTAACTCAGCCATACTTCTAAAAATTCAGCTGTCCAACTACACACTACGATGTGTTGGAGCAGCACTCAATACAAGAAATACTGAATGCTTGCATGACAGGGTATTACTCAAGGAAAATATCCAATGTATAATAAATATATATGATATAGAAATTCTTAGAAAAGAGTAAATCACCTACATTAATGCGTAACCAGTTATAGTACATGAGCTATTACATAAATGTAAATAATCTCTCATAAACTAAGTAGTTTGCAGTTGCAATTTCCATAGAAACTAAACTTAGAGTAATATATTTCCAATATCTACCATGTCTGAAACAGCCATTCAAATATTAAAAATTACTGATTTTAAATAATACTACAGCAGTATTGTGGGGTCACTGAGTACATTAACCTGATATTGATGGCCAATATGATGAGTTGTTTAAATTAAAACCAATAGCACATTTCTTGCTATAAGTTCGTGGCTTCCAAAAAAAAAAAGTAGCACATTTTGTTACCAAAGAAGTGAACTTATACAAAAATATATGGATCAACATAATGCAGACCACAAACTTACTTGATCACTTTCTGCTCGGTATTTCATAATTTCATTCATGATTTTCTTATGCTCTTGAACTTCCATTGAGAGATCTTCAATCCTGCCTTTTAAGAAATCTATTTCTATATTGAGTTCCTATGAAATACACCAACTTACTGAAATAAGTAGCAAGAAGATGTCACAGTGTATTACATTAACCAGGGAAAAAAACTTGGCATAATTCAATAATTACTAGCACCAGTGTCATATCCAGATTTTCAAAACAAGGGTTCTAAATTTTAAGACAAGTTGAAGGTGGAGTGCTATAATGGAAAGGAAATAGTTTAATAGAAATTATAATGTACCAGCTAACAGCCCTATCAATCCACTTAAGTGAAATGTACATACATTACTACTACCTTAGGGTGTCATGCTCATAAAATTATGGCTATCATAAAGGGTGCTATTTAATTAACACTAACAATCCTCCTGCAACGATAGAAAGACACATTACCTAGCATGTTTTTATCATCACAGTTTACATTAGTAACAGAAAAAGGCTCGATAAGTTGTCATTAATACAGGCTACATGAATTTCCTTATAAGAAGAAACGTGTTGTTTTTTTCACTAGTACTTTAAATTTGTTCTGAGCAAGCAATAATCCATTATTATGCGACTAAAATCTGGGGGATGTAGAGCAGGAAAACTGAAGGTTTTTTTCTGTTTCCATAGACTTGTATTCAATTCTGGAAATGCACTTATTCTATAGTTTTGGCACAGACTTTTCAATGGTGCAAAGTGGGGAATGTAGCAGCTTCAGTAATTCCAGCTTTTATTGTGGTCAACAAAATATAGATACAGCTGCATCATATATATATATTTATTGCAGCTTTGATATTTTTACTTGAATATTTCCGCATCACGCGAGCGTTCTGTATTCTCCCATATTGTACGCTACTTGTAGCGCGCGCGTAGCGAGTAAAATCAATGAAAATTGTATTGTAACTGGTTGAGAAAAATTTCAAAGAAGCAATAAATCACTTATCACACTCGTCGTACAATATGGGAATGATATTTTACTCTCACGCCACATTTTCACTCGCCTTTGGCTCGTGAAAATATTTTGCGTGCTCGTAAAATATTTTCCCATATTATATATAATACTTATAGCACGAGTCAGAGTACAATATGGGAAAATATTTTACAAGCACGCAAAATATTTTCACGAGCCAAAGGCGAGTGAAAATGTGGCGTGAGAGTAAAATATCATTCCCATATTGTACGACGAGTGTGATAAGTGATTTATTGCTTCTTTGAAAATTTTCTCAACCGGTTACAATACAATTTTCATTGATTTTACTCGCTACGCGCGCGCTACAACGAGCGTACAATATAAACCGTACAATATGGGAGAATACAGAACGCTCGCGTGATGCGGAAATATTCAAGTAATAATATCAAAGCTGCAATAAATATATATATATTATATATACACACTCAATCTCTTATCCTGACACCCCTATTACAAGTATGCCTCTATATTATACCATGCACCAGCGTGCACTCAATTTATCGATTCTTACCACACAACTCCAAAGTTGGAGATTAATATTAATCGTGACAGTGCACGTGACTACTTTGCATGTGACTACTTAGCAAGCAGTTAAAAAAAACAGCCTATGGTGGGATACAAGCAGAAAAAAATTGTACCAATGCTTGAAAAAAAAAGCTAAAAATTTTAAAGCTCTTGAAAGGGTTGGTTTCAACATATAGTCAGAGGAAGTTTGGAGTGTACCCAAAGCGACTATTACTGATATCAGGAGAAAAAAAAGGACAAAAGAGACATGAGGCAATTTCCTCAAGTGAATCCCCACCATTTTCAAACAAAAACTGTGTTATTCATTCAGCTAAGTTTGAATTTGTGGATGAAGCATACTAGAGTTGGTTTTGTCACAGAGATCAAAAGATATTCCAGTTTCTGGATTTCTTTTACAAGAAAAAGATACGTTTTGTTGTTGTTAAAAAAACAGCCTATGGTAAATGACTCCTTCCTGCTGTTTATATACTTTTGGTATAGTAATGCCAGCAAATTACAAAAAAAAAACAACTAAGGAGCTGGTCACACTTATGGATAGTCCAAATGCCTCAGAAAACTTTCAATTGCCTCTTGTTTTTATTAACAGAAGTAAAAAGCCACGATGGTTCTATCACCAATTTGTGCTGTCAGTTAAAAAAGTTTGCAGTGAGCTTTACATTGAAAAAAAAGCACTCCTGCTCATGGACAATGTTACATCTCACTCATCATCAGAAAGTTCACTGTCAGAAGATGGCACGATTAACTACCACGAAACACTATTGCTGTTGTGCAGCCACTGGATCACGGTGTCCTTGACCCCAGCAAACATCATTACAAGAGGAAATCTAATAGCTCACAAAATTTTGGAGAGTAAGTCAGAAAAGAACCCTGTTCCTGAAATCCGTAAAGCCTGTAACATAGTCAATTAGGTGCTCTGGCTGTCAGCCTTCAGTGGCTTGAATAGAGAAACACAGATCTAAGTCATCTACTTTTTAGGGAAGAAATGGTGTGATAAAGCATCCAGAATTAGAGTGAATAACAAGAAACAAAACAATCTATTTTCATATTGTAACAGTCAAAGCAATTAATTCATTTATTATAGATTTTTCTGTGATCTTGGTTTTAATATGTAATTATATTGTAATTTGCTAACCCTGAGTAATATTGGCTTTTCCAATATCCAGCATCCTTAAATCCCAACATGACTGGATAAGAGGGAATTGAGTGTAAATAATTACATATACATTAATATATTTTTCTATTCACAAAATTTGGCCATAGCAAATAATTAATGATGTTTGAATGACAATCAGGTAATACAAAAAAATACTTTTAATTCATTTATTGATACCTCATATTCATAAAATTAATACTTACCAGATTTCTTTGCAATTCTTTATCATATAAATTTTCAAAAGAAGAATCATCAGACTCTCCAATAGAAGCAGATAATGTATGCTTACTAACTTTCTTAGCTTTTTCATTCTTTTTAGCCTGGCTCTCCAGCTTTTTGTGTGATTTTTTTAAATCTTGGTAGTCTGACTTTACCTTAGCCAACTCTTGTTTTGCACGTTCCAAAGAATTTGTAATTGCAATTTGTATATAGGTGCCATGGCTAACCTAGCATTAAATACGAACATTTATAAGTGTGAGAAAAAATATTTTTCAAACTGAATTTAATGAAAATGGTTGTGAATCATTTTTTAATTCATGTTCCAAATGACTTCATTATAAATTTTTTGACAGAAAACATGCAATCGTGAGTAACAAAATCATCCCTTGAACTAATGCATACAAACATATTAATTAGTTGCACAAGTATCACTCTTATCCACAGGTTTACCAAATGACAGGCAAAAAAAAGTGATCACAACCACATGGGTAATTTTACCTAAATATTTTCTGTATCTATATAATAATACGCTTGTGTGTCAGTAACGACGACGATGACAACCGATGACGACCAACGGTGTGTGTATTCATGAATAATTCATGAGCATACTGTTCGGTAAAGTATCGTCACCTTGTGTTAGGTAAAGTGTCGTCACAGTGGGTGCAATAGCCGTCGGAAGGCAGCTAGGTTCAAAAAGGAAGGCAAAAGTACGGAAGAGAAGGTAAAAGTCTATTAATCGTAACTGAAAAGTGGATGGAATCGGCGAGGTAAGGGTGTAGGTTTACAATGAAAGGGAAGAGAAGGCAAAAGGCGAGCGATTAATTACTACTAAAAGCGGGTTGGGGTTAGAGTACGAAATAAAAGACAAAAGTTTCTCAAAGTAGAACATAAATTCAGAAGCAGGAGAGATAGACAAAGGAAAAGGGGACTCTATGACTCAAGAAGTAGAGCTGAAGATAGGAGAGGTGGGGTAGAAGTAAAGCTCAGATAGTTCAGAAAAAGAGAGCAGGAGAGGGAAACTTATGTAACCTTAACTAATGGTAGAGAATGATAACTGAGCAAGATAACTTGTGCTACTGCATTCTTACTTTGCAATATGTCAAGCGCCACTATGTGGCAGGGTATTTGCTAGTTCATTATAAATACTAAAACAAATATTGCAGAATGCTCTATCCCTTTCAGTTTACTGTTGAATGTGGCCACTACTTAATAGCTTTTGATAATTTCATCAATGATTACCCACAAGAGTATTAACCGATTACACGCGAATAATAATTTTAATTGCGCCTTACGTAATGCGGTCACGGGCGCACGCGGGACACAGAAGATTGATTGCTTGGTGGGAGGGTGACACTAAACGAGAGAGAGAAGATGAACGGTTGAAGATTGCCTCGGGGACAGTATTATCGAACGATAGAGTACGCTCTAGGCTATTGGGAAAGCATAAATTCGACGCTAAGGAGCTGTTCCCGACTTAAAAATAACAAAGTACTCGCACCGTTTGGCAAAAACTTTTATGGCATCACACCGCGGCTCTTAGTAAGCACTCTAGTAAGGTTGGAAGTATGGTTTCATGGCTGAAGCAGTTTGCTACTGGATCATAGAGGTAAGAGAAAGTGTTTTTGTACACATTTGTCTTACAATCAGGAAGAATTTGTTGATATTTTTTTAGGGTGTGTATTATTTTGAACTGAGCATCTGTTATAAATTTTGTGAACAGAGAAGCTTTTTTATTGGCTTTTGTGTATGAAAAAGAGTACATCACAAATGAATGATAGAATATTTGAGTGTATTTAGTTTGGTACTCCAAGGTGTCTTTACTTTTGATGTGCTGGTAGGCTGCATTGTTGACAGAATAGCTTGTGATCTTACTATCAAGTGCAACTGGTCATAACATAATAGAAGTATATGTCAGAGGGCTCCCTGCAGTCTCACCTGTTATATAACAATATTTGTTTTTACTTTTTGCTATAAAGAATGTGGTTGAAATTCCTGTAGAATCGCTACCTTTCAGAATCATCAATTCCGTTCTCTCGGCAGAGTCCTTGACCATCTAGTAACTACTACAGTCACTACACCCATCAGCACTGAAGTCATTCTTCCTGTCATCAAACTCCTCATCACTACCACCAGAGTTACTGCCATCCTTGTCACTGCCATGCTGTGCCAGGTCAAGAATATTGTCTTCATCACTAGGATGCTGAAGTGCCAGTGTTCCACTTGCCAAGATAGCTTTCTACTTGTCATATAATGAGCAGTTATAGCTAAAGTAATATTGGTTTGTAAAAATTATTCTGTGTACCTTTATTATTATTATGAAATATATTTTCAATTTATACTTTATAAGAAGGAAGTCTTATTGTTGTGACAAAATTTACTCAACATTTTCTTATGGAAGTCTATGTATTTTATAAGCCTAAAAGATACTTACAACAATATAGAATCGTCTGCAATTGTGATTGGTGGCTTCCTTGACTCCACAAAGCTGTAGGGCGAAGTGGACGCGGAGACGCATTTTTGACGCTTTGACGCGTCCTCCGCGGTTATCGAATTTTCCAATTTAGACGCGTGTACGCGTCAATCGGGGTTAATCGGTTAAATACGAAATGATGGTTTGACCATTGGATTTGTAGCAAATTCACTGGAATTTTGGATAAAATGTATTGTTGACTAAATCATTAACTTTCTCCAGAATTTGTAATTTAAACTTGAAACCTGAAGATTAAAACTGCAGTTTAACTCTCTCCCAACCAACTTAATTGAGGGGGAAATACCAACTTACCGACTTCACTTTTTCAAGCACATGTTATCTTAAAAGGGCGAAGTTTTGAGCAAAACAACTAGCACTTTTTCTCAACATAAACTGAAATTTCATTATGTATCATGTAAAACCACAAATTTTGCTTTAATAAACTATAAAAATATGTGTGTAAGTTATTTTAGCTGAGATGTACACATTATGACTTCAATAACTTGCCAATGGTGCATCACAGAGCATTATAACAAATAGAAATATTGATCAGCATAGGCAATAGTATAATTTTATTTCAAAATTAACCACACATTTTGCTTAATTTTCATGTTATATTATTTAGGCTAATTAGGGGAATTTGAGGTATTTTCTTTACTTCAAGTCTACATGAACTAACTGATAGACCATTACAATCTTCCAAATCACAATAAAACTACCATCAGCACCCTGTAAGTTAGGAAAAACGTTCAACTAGAGCTTCAAATTTTCAGTAAGAGTCTCCTCATCAGCTAAAGCTTCAATACGGTCAGCTATAGCCAAAGGCTCATCATGGATCATCAGCAACAGCTCCTGGATCTGATAAAATGAAGCAGTCACCTTCAGACACACTAGAACTACTTATACAATCACTGAACTAGTATTTTATGAACATATTCACCATAGCAGACACTTGTATCGACGTGAAGAACCAGCCGTAGAAGAAGCCATCTTCGAGCTAACTGCTCTAGTGGTGAAGTCTAACTTCAGCGACTTTTTTTTTAATTCCTACGATAACATACGGTTATTTCTCTATTTATAGGAAGTGTAGCTTACGTATAATCGCAATAAAATATTTATAGGTGAAGATACCCTACCAGTTTCGTCATAAAAATCTAACAAAAAATAGATCATATTTGATCAATTTTTCTATAGTTCAGTCGGAAGAGAGATATATATGTATATAAAAGATCCTTAAACATACTTGATCCTTTAATTTTGTAGCCTCCTTCTGTAAATCGCTTAACATTGTTGTCTTCCGCTCCAGTTTAGACTTGACATCCTTCAACACTTTCTTGTGTTTCCATAATTCTGGTTCTAGTTGCTGTATTTTGTAGGCTTCCTTCTTATAATAGTCATTTTCCACACTCAGCTCTTCAACTTTTATCCTCATTGAGTCTACAACATCCGATTTTAACTTCATATCTGAATTCATTTTTGCTATTTGTATTTTTAGACTGCTGATCACTTCCTTCTGTTGTGCTACTTCTTTATCAAATTCACCCTTCTGCTCTTTAATTATGGCTGTATAATTCTTTTTGTTAGTATAAGCTTCCAGTGCTCCATGTGCTCTCTCACGATCTCGGCGTTCTTCTTCAAAGTCAATCTTGAATGCTTCAGCCTACACAAAAAGATTCACCAAAATTAGTGATTGTACTTAATAAATATGCAATAAACTTTAATTAAACTTGAAAAAAAATATTATTTACATACATTTGGTATATCGATAAAACTAATGTAAAAACCAGCTAGTATTTTCCACAGAACAAAAGCATAGTACATGGAAAATAGTAATTGTGAGTTGTGACAATATCAGATTGTCTTCTAGACAGTAAATTCCATAACAATGTTTCGAATAAACTCTTGTGAGACCATTGTTGCACAATAGGAGCAATGTAAATTTAAAAAAAAAAAAGGGAAAAGAGCAGCAATTTGAAAAAATGCTGCAGGTACGATCAACACTTTAAATCATTCCAGTTAATTATACAGTAAGTGCAATATACATAAGGTTCCAAATTTCTTTGTGAAAAAACTGTTGCACAGCAATAAATTCGGATACAACTCGCAAAAATCATGGGACTCTGTTCTCCTGTGCTACTGTTTAAGCTTTACTGATTTTTATATTAGATCGTAAGGACTGACACAAAATGATTTAGCAGATTCACAAACGTAAATCTCGCTCCTTGGAATACCACCATCATTGATAAAATTAAAAAAAACATTATTTTTGGTTTACAGGCTCCCAAAATGATGCTTTTGCACAATAGAATTGAAGTCATCAAATTCGGAGTTGTTTCACGAAGGATTGCAAGTATGATCTTGTTTTCTAGATGTTAAGGCCATCATGGGCTTAGACTTTAAGAGATCTAGCTGCAGTTGACACAAGGTTAACAAACAACAGACCGGTTAGAGTGGTGTAGTATATTTATAATGGTATGTATATCAAACAATAATAAGTAGATCAAAAATGGCTTTACTGGTCCCGTTTAAAGGCAGTAAGGACTTTGCTGGTTCAAATATTTTTACTATTATGTGCTATTAACGAAAAAGGTCTGGCTCTGTCTGGTCTAACACAGACACTTACAAATTATTCTGTTCATCTATTTTTGTCACAATTTCTTGGAAGTCCTATAAATTATTAAGTTGATTCATCAATTATAGTTGCAACATGTTCTAAGATAGATAATAAACTAAAAACATGAGTCATCCGTAGTAGTAGAAGAGTTGACTCTGTCATTCTCAGATTCTATACTCAAGTTAGTTGAATAACTATAGTTAAATTATACCACTATACAACGTCCGCGAGAAATGGACTTGCCAAAATTGCAAACCAATTAAGGCTCACATGACTGTAATTGCTCAAACGTGTGAAAACATCGATGCCCTCAGGTAAAAACACTGCAGCGCAGGTATGAATTATTACTGTTAGTTTACTTGTTGAAGTGAATGAAGCTATGCCAGTTTCTTCCCTGGCTATATTCAATTTATGCCACATCAGGGGTAACTCAATTGAAAATCGGGGATATTTGTTTGGCGAGCGAGCGTAGCGAGCGAGACAGTATTAGGGGTGGATAATGCAAAATCGGGTATATGTTATAGGTATATATGTATGTGGGATGGTACGTATGCCCCTTAAACGCGCTCGCGGGGAACGTTTTTCTCCAAAAAAACACGGCTTTTTAGGCTTGACCCCAGTTTATTCTGAAACTAGAGGATTAAGCAAGCCTTACTTTATACTTAACCTCCAAAGTGTGAGAAAATTCCTGCGAAAATGCTTGCTTTTCAAGAAACAAAAAGTTGATTCGACTGGTTACTATGGCATTGAAGACCCTTTTCCAGACTTAATTTCAAAACTTCGCGGTTTTATGGGGGGGATACGGAGTGCCAGTTGTTGGTTGTCAAGAGCCGTTGGTAGTCAGAATGCCGTAGTATTAATGCTAAGGAAGCTACTACTTCTCGAGGGAAGCTGAGGTAAGTACGTAATTCCATATTTGTTAGCTAATATATGCAAAATTAACTCTGGCCTTTCTTTTTTGTAGCTAAGAGCTTGTCAACAGTGACTGGTAAATTCAAATAGTCAGATTGGCTCAAATTTGGTACTACAAGAGTTACCACTGCTCAAGAAAATGATGTAAGAAAATAATTTTGTATTTGTGTGCTAAAATTGATTGTTTTTGTTTTTGTAGGTGAGAGCTTGTTGTCAAGAATTCAAGGTAACTCATGATGGTCAAAGTAACTTCAATCAGAAGTTATCAATACTCAAGAATGATGTAAGTAGTAATTCCATATTTGTTGGCTAAAATTACAAATAATAACACCGGTTTATTTTTTTATCGTAGCTGAGAGCTTGTTCAAGAGTTACTAGTGATTGAGATTATCAGAATGGTTGATGTTTAATACTACAAAAGTTACCATTAATCAGGTAAGAGAGTGATTTTGTATTTGTTTGCTGAAATAAAATGTCATAACTGCTATTATATGTTTGCATGAACTAAGCTAAAACATAGTAACAATACTTAGTTTTATGTTACCTAACATCAGGCTCGCTCGCCATTTGTGCTCAAGCACACCACTAGTTTATATATATGTGGGGATGTACGTATGTCATTTGTACTTTGATCTTCGCGTATTTTTGTGTTAGTTCGGTGGTCGACCCCGTCCCAAACTTCACTAAACAGAATCCTCCGGTTTATCGCTTAGTACCCGTATCACCGTAGAAATTGAATTGTTTACCGTTTTGAATTCTTTTGCGGGTGCAGTTAAAACGTGAAAACTTACAGGACTTCCATTTCTATTCGAGTTAGGCGGTAAGTCAATGCGCTCTTTGTCAGGGTTATAAGCCGTACGCAACAGTATTTACTTGAAAATGCATTGTCCACTAGACTAACCGCGAAGGCAAGTCTCATGTAGGTACATATGTCCAGTTGTGTCAAAGCATTGTGCTTTACAGCCACTACTTAGCTAAAGAGTGTCACAAATAAAACTTTTAAATAACGTGTATTGCCTTCTTCTTGTTGTTGTTTTTCCCTTCAATTCAAACAGTTGCAGCGAGTTGTTACTATGGCACTGAAATCCCTTTACCATGTATGCTGTAATTTAAAAACTCGACCTTACTTTCAGTTGCTTCAGTATTAGAAGTCAAAATCATTCATATAAAAATAGTATAATCTTTAGGCTCGCTCGCCATTTGTGCTCAAGCACATCACTAGTTTATTGTATATATGAGTTTCCAGTTTTACCTAACTCCTGCAAATAGAGGTGGAGGGAAAGGGGTTGCACATACAAACTAAACAACTAACTAAATAGCTAAATAACTCAATCAATCAATAACAAATAAAATAAATAAATAAATAAATAAATAATAAATAAATATACAACTAATTAACTAAAATAAATATATGCACATACATACACACACATGTTTACACATATACATACACACATGCATACACACACACATACATACCTACCTACCTACAAACACAGGGTCTCATACAGACTGTGGGGCACCCCCCCCCCTCCTATATCCAGCTTTCTCCTCCCTAAAATAATTTTCTCTCCTAATTTAACCCTTACTCTATGGTTAGTTTGTTTACAAATGTCCCAAAACTCCTTCAAAACAAAAACTTAGCTTCTAGAACAAGTCGCTTCACTTAATGTACATTCAAAAATTTCACTTTATGTTCATTTATGACTTTCACTGTGCATTAAAGACACTAATTATGAAGAAATAATGCCATTCTTGTCAGCTTTTGGGCTCTACAAAATTTTCTCCTACTTTACCCTAGCGAAAAATCATGTAAGAATCACTGTAATAAATAAGTAAAAAAATCAAAAATAAATAAATGAAATATTGAATGAATAAAATACTAGATTATGTAACCCGTGATAGTATCTCCCTCACTTCACTTGCTTGCGAATTAGTTAACATCAAGAAACATACGGGCATTACCGCAGAATTATTTTGCAATTCAAATATAGGGAAGTTTAGCACATTCAGTAAATTGTAACTTAAATACACTATACGTTAACAAATAAATTAAGAACAAAGTGTACCCCAGTTTTTTTATAACTCTTACTCCTTTAAGCAGTACGACCCAACGGTAAATTAATACGCCTACTATGAAAGTTGTCCTGTACTTTTTCAAATAGATCAATACCAACAACTAACTTCTTAACAAAAAAAAACTTGATCGCTGCTCATAATTTAATATATTAAATTATATATTACAATTAAATAAGACTATGGATAATAGTTGACAGATGCATTGAATAGATATACCTTATAAGTGAATTCACTGATATAAGCACATATCTACTCCACACGGTATCATCATTACTCTTACCTTGGCCTGAGCAATAGCACATTGAGTCGCAGCTTCATCTCTTTCTTTCATCATTTCATCATGAGCTTGTTTCGAATGATCTAATCGTTTTTGTAAACTAGATACTTTAAGTTTCCATGATTTCTCCTCCTTCACAAGTGCACTCAACATCAGCTCGTTCTCCATACATACTTGGTTGGATTCATCAGCAGCCAATTGACCCTAAAATAATAACAACAACATTGTTTCTCTGTATCTAGAACAAATATTTCACACACAACATATATTTCTACTCCCAGCAAAACTCCATCTTATTTTAATACTACACTGTAATATCCGCTTTAATCAAAAGCTATTCATTGATCAAATAAATGATAAGAAAGGTTAAAAAAAAAAAAGAGACAAAAGTTTAGAAACAGCCCACAAAATGAAATTGGCCATTACACTCATTGACCAAAAATGAGATAGAATTGTTAAACTCTGTATGGAATATTGGTAGACAAAATAATGCATAGCACGATAAAATGTTTCCAAAATATGTGAATAATAAAGCACAAGCTATTGTAAGCTACTACAACTCTTCTAATACTACTTAACATCCAACTGACAATGCCATAAGAAAACTATTTAGATCCACACGTGATACTGAAGCTCTTAAATACAAAATTTTTTCATATATGTGACAGTCTATGGGAAAAGGGGGCACTTCACTCAAACCAAAAAAATTGAGTTTTTTATGCTAATAAAAAGCTACAATTTATCTGAACATAGTGCTAAAATACTGGAAGGTAAAACCTTGGACGCGCAGAGAAACTGGCAGTTGAACTGGGCTGTATTCAGCGAAGCAATTGAACTAGAAATCGAGAAAACATAAATTGAATTTCCACTTCCGGTATAATTAATGTTTCCGTATACTTAACGGCGTACTCCGCATACGCAATTAAATCGTACAGCCGCTTTTTAACGGCGACTAACGAAGTTTGCGTAGAGTTCTTTTTAGCTTTCAGAGCGTCTCCCAGCCTGTCTTGCCGGAATCCTTGGCTACTCTACTCCATGTAGTGGTATACTTTCAACCAGAGGTAAGCTGTAGATTGCATGCACTATTCTCAAAGCTATGCCGTTTTTTTTTTTTAGCTGCTTGTTTGAAACTCCGCCCATTCCCCGTTTATTGTACTTCGAGAACGAGAGAGAATAAAAAGTAGCTTGTCTTTCCACGGCACGCTTGGGGTCTTTTAAGTTGTTTCGACATTTAAAATTTGGCGTAGACTTAGAGTAAGGGTCACTAAGACTAATTCTGCAAAAAACAAAAATAGGAGAATGAAAGAATTTTTCCTATGACGTACTTCTGGAGCCTATATCTCAATTTCAATTTTTGCGTGAAGTGCCCCCTTTTCCCATAGACTGTCACATATAACTACATTTTACTCACCCGGTCATCCGAGCAAAGTTTGGCCAACAACAACTGTTTTTCAGCTTGTTCTTTTTCTAGATTGCTTCTAGCATTCTCAAATTCTTCTCTAACCTTTTCTAAGTCATCCTGCAATTCATGAACAGAAGAACTCATGAAGAAAAGTAAACAACATTTTAACCATAAAGAATATCCAGGTCTGAGCTAAACAAGTTAATAGACCTTCAAAAAAAATAAAAATATAATAATGCTCATAGGTGGTGGGAACACTACAACATGAAGCCAGCACACATGTACATTCATTTCAAGATTTAACATTTTCCACGCTGACTTTCTTCAACACTTCAGGCGTCTTTTAGAATTTGAATTTGATTTTTTAATTACAACCGCAAAGCAACCGCAAAATCCACAAACAAACAGCCAGGCATATAAAGTAGGTAGCTATAGCCTTATAACAAGCAAAATAAGCTTCCAAAAGACTGAAAATTAACTGGAACCAGTCCATCTTACAGCAAGTTTCGAGAAGACTCTGAGGAACTACCCCAATTGATTGCTCATGATGTCCGGTAGGAAAAACTTTATCCATATTCTTCAAAAATGCTGAGGGACCCTCTATATGTTTCATACTTTCTATTCTGAGTGTTTGAAGTCTATAGGCAAAAAAAATTTGGGCGCTCGGCGTCCAGACAATTTTCGGTCAAAAAAAATTCTCAATTTCCGTTTTCAGACCATTAAAAAAATACTTTACCTGCCCATACGGGTTCAATATTTTTTAAAAGGTAAATAATATATATAAAAAAAGAAATAACAGCTTAATCTAAAATAGGTTTTTTTTTTAATTCAGGAAACGCGGAACTGTTCTCGCCCGCATATGTGCGGTTACGGCATTGAACCGGTTAACATAAAATTTTAATAAGATAATTAAATTACTTTAGCTTTAGTAATAAAGAAATAATTATTTTTTATGGCTGTAAATGTGTTTCAATAAATCGAGAATAGCCAAGCACACATTTCATTCAAGGACTGTAAGAATAATCAGTAATTTAAGTTTTGCAATTAATGGTGGGTATAGTAATACACATAGCCAACTTGGACTAGAAAAAATACAAAAATTAAAACTAAAGCTTGAAATTTCATTGTCATTAAATGAACCTCCAGTCTTTACTTTTGGTATATGCAGTCTCCTAGTAGTAATTGCTAGCCTACCTGAAATAGCTCGGACAAAAGCAAATTAAACACACCCTAGCAATTGTGGCCTGTTTCGTGAGCGTTTCACACACTAAAAGTGAGCACACCATAAACTTCATAGCATGCACAAGTAAATTGTTTGTACATTACACCTACCTACACATTCACTACGGCAAAAAGGATACAACAAATTGAAGTGAAGACATAAATATACGTGTGTATATATATATATGTATATAATATATTATATATATAATATTAAATATTTATGACAAACTGATAAAATAACTCTTCATGGAGAGATACCTTAATAATAATAGCAAATTTTCCCATTTGTACAGCCAATAATATTGTTAATTAAAACGTAACCCAACCCTTCGACTTCTTAATTAAAACGTAACCCAACCCTTCGACTTCTTGCCGAAGTCCTCTTCAGGGGTTAACTGAGGTCAAACTCTCCATGGTAATATAATAACACAATGTAAACAGCAAGATTTCTGGAGGGTATGCTTACTGTCTACTATATCCTGGAGGATGACTTGCATGCAGCATGGACAGCCAGTATCCTGGAAGCCAGCATCCTGGAAGCTCTAAACCTATGTCCTCGTTAAACCTGTTGTTGTGAGGTGTCATCTGTATGTGTAGAGCTTCTTTGATCTTCAACTCACGATTCTTACTGGCTCTGTCTACAACTCTTACCTCTTCCCATTTAGAGGGGTGATGCTGCTGCCAAGCATGTTCAGCAATGGCTGAAACCATCATCACCTTTCTTACAAGCATCCTGATGTTCTTTCATTCTCTGCTCAAGCCTTCTAGTTGTTTCACCTATGTATACCTTAGCACAACTGCTGCAGGGTATACTGTACACTATGGATGACTCGGTGGTGATGGATAAAATATCTCTGACTTTAGTAAGATGTGATCTTAGTGTCTCACCCGACTTAAATGCTGTTTTGATGTCAAAGTATCTACACACTCTCTGAATACTCTCACTCAATCGTGCTATGTATGGAATAGTAAGAATATAACCTTTCTCTTGCTCAGTATTTGTATGATCTTAGAAGGTAACTCCATAGTTGCCAAGTTTTCTAATCCTAATTCCGGGACATTAAGCCACACCCCAGACCACACCCTAGATCACACCCAAAATCACAATTTAATGTGATTTTCAGCCCTCAACAATGGGTAGTGATCGCCGAAGTTGCGCGGTCACTTGTTCATAAAAAAAAAGAAGCAATTCTAGAATCAAATAAACACTCCAAATTTTAGAACAGTGGATACTTTGGCAGATTATGCATAGTAAACAGATACAAAGTTTATCATTTCCGGGACAAACAATAGAAAGATTACAATTCCGTTGCGGGACAGTGATTAAGTGATAAATCCGGGACTGTCCCGGAGCTTTCGGGACAGTTGGCAACTATGTAACTCTTTAGAGCCTGCCCTAATGGTTGCGTTGTCATAACCATTACTATGAAATACTTTGTGAAGGTATTTCTCTTCTTCCTTCAAGTTTTCACTCATTAGTTATCCTCCTAGCTCTCTTTACAAGCATCTCACTATTCTTCTCTTTACATGATCAGGATGATGAGACTTAAAGTGACGGTATCTATCTGTGTGTGTAGGTGTTTCTGTACACAGTAGAAATAAGCATACCATCACTTTCTCTCTTTTAAGCAATGGTGAATTTTTATATTATTGGCTGTAAAAAACGAGAAAATTTGCTATTCAAGAATGACTGAATCATTGAAGATATTATTAATGTTACAGAATAGGTTAGCAGAAATACTTCAACTTAACTCAAAACTGAAAGCCTCAGCCAAAAAAGTTATTTTATTATATTATATAATAATAATATCAAGTTACTTTTAGCGGTATAATACTACCGCCAACAGTTACAGCCACAACATTTCTACATTATGCATAAAGTACTATAGTATGTCCAAGTTGAGTTGTCATGAATGCACGCGCGGTAAACGAGGAATGCGCTTGGTTAAAAAAAACGGAAGCAATTTAGTCATGTTAACTAATTGCAATTGATGCACGAGTATATCAGCATTCACGAGATAAGGAGGGTGGCTACTTTGGTGCGCATTATTAATACAATAACTTTTGCTAGAGTTTAGTCAAGGCTGTCTTGCAGTTCTAAATAGTTATTTCCTGGCGCTGTTCTGTTTCACTGCGGTATGAACCTAGAGAGAAGAACAAGAAGAAGCGAAATCACCAGCTACTGAAGACTAAGGCATGCCCAATATTGTAAGCTTTTTGAGAGTATTGAAACATCCACTGCCTCTACTTGTGAGAATTATGCTGTAGCTCACAAGGATGACACTATGGTCCTTGTTACTATTGTTGAAGCAATTTTTTTTGTCAATTATTTCATTTATATATATTCACTGATCATTAAACTACAACTAAATTATCACAACCATTAGAACAAATAGTACAGAAATAGAATAATAATGAAAAGCTTCTTCAGTAGCTAACCCCGAAGTGAATGTGGAGTTATTCAGAATAGCCACAATAAATCTAGGGAAAAAAAACTTTGTGGAAGGGTAAGAAATCTGCAAAAAAAATCACAAAATTGTGACCCGCTCCCAGAAAATCGACCATTTGCAAAAAAAAATGAACATTCATTTTTTAGCTTCAGTAAGCCCAAAATTTATCAACAAGTACGATGAGCCCTTAAGCGTTTTTCTCCGACGCTTCTCCGCAAAGATACAAACAAAAACACTACACGCGTTTTCACCGCTTAACCGTTCGTTTTTACGAGAAAAATCACTTTAAAGCGAGACGCCTGAAGTCCGTAAATTTCTCCGCGTCACGGTTACGCCCACATTTGTGCCGGGAAAAAAAAATGGCCATTATTGTTTACTCACTAACCACGTTCTCTATAGATTTCTAGCCTTTTGGCCTTAGTAAATGGATATGCTGTCGGGCTTTGAAAAACCATGGTCGTCATTTTTACTGTACGTTATCATTTTACTTAAGCTAGCTAATAGTTTAAAGTTGTTGTAGCCTCCCATGCATTGTTGGTGTAGTTTTTTGTGTGAACTGGTGGTTATAGATTATTAAATGCTTGCTAAATGTTTTTCATATTAGTACTTTGTCAAGAAGAAAGTTAGCTATAATGTTAGTGTACTAGCTAAAGTCTGTCTGTAGCTTAAACTTCTTAAAAGTAATCAACACAAGATCTAGAAGCAACAGTGAACATATTATTTGAAGCTAACATAGGCAATACAGATAAAGTTATAATGGATTAAATTTGATTAGTTATTCAGAATTTGTTCATTTTGTAGGACATGTACGAGCATTATGACCAGATTGATGGCATACGCCACAAAGTCTTGGCTTTTTTCTTTGTGTAGTTGTCTCTTCTGTAGTTTCCACAGTAACTGGAGAATGTAGTGGAGAATCTTCTTCATCTATTCGTCTATTTGGTAAGGGACAGGTTTTGTTTTTGAAAGAATCGGGGCAAAATTCTCTTATTTTATTATATAGGTACCATTGTCGCTGCAGTGAAAGCCCGACAGGCTCTAGACAGTTAGGTGGTCTGTCAAATAGAGGAACAGAGTCTTTATCCAACAGCAAGCTTATGCTGACTTCAGGTGAATCTGCTGCTTCCTTGACGTACACGATACCAGGTGAATCAGCATGAAAGCGAAGATGATGAAGTTTCTTTATTCCTTTAAGCTTCGAGAAAAAGGATAAAAGGTATGATTGCCAATCATAAGTGGGTACTATCACATTGCCGTCTTCAGTGCCAGTAAGTTGTGCCACATTAACCACTGCTGATTTGTTAACAACATCGGCTAAGTCAGACAAACCACCTATCTTTGTTCTCCTGTAGACCTTTTTGAGCAGACCAAAGCACCAATCTGGACTGAATTTGGTGTGGCCTACGACCATAAACGATAGTGTGATCTCTTCATGCAGACCAATCATTACTCTATAGAGTAAATACTGCACCATAGTAGCATTCTTATTCTGCCCACTACAGTTATCGGCATGCAAGTGTACCGTCCTCTCACCTAGCCCATGTTGTGAAAAGAAGTGATGGAGCATGCTAACTATAGAGTTGGCTCCTTTCCCCATATCAACCCCCTCATCAATAAGGTAATTGATTTGGCGGGGAATGGCCTCACAGCACACTCCAAATATAGCACACTTTCTGGGTGTTAAAAAGTACATGGGGCCAGGTTGCAGAGGGTCATTAGGGTAAAACACCTGCTGTGCCATGTCAAAACTGTAATGGGCAGACATGCTTCTCGAATTAGGGGCAGTATTGGATCCTGGAACAGGAGGTTCAAAAATGCCATCTACCGTAAATTCGGTGGCACTTGATTTCTTTGCTTGTTCAAGAGCATGCTTGTAAATAGATCTTTCCTTGGAAACTAGAACCAAGTGTTGTTCTGCTGCATGAATAGTCTGCAATACAAATAAATAAGATACATTATAGTTATTATTGTTAACATAGTACTCACGGCTGACTTTTCTTCCTCAGGTCTATTTGCCGCACGAGTTATGGCAGTACTGTTTTGTTGGCATATCCAACAAAGATCAGACATGGGCTTCATGATGACTATATGAGGAAGGAGTTGGCGCCATAGACGAGTGAAGGTGGAATATCCAACAGGCCTCAGAAGACCACTTGCTGCTGATTCCACATACAACTCCCAGATAGAACGTTTGGTCGTGCTGGATGGCAAAAGCTTTATATCACTACTTTTATATCCAGGTATTCGTCCAGGCAGAAGCATAGCATTTCCATCTGGCAAATAAAGAAAATGGGTAAGGATCACTAATTTTTAATGTCAACCTATTAATTACATACCAGCATAATTCATGATGAATTGAACTAGTCCTTTGACTTCATCTAATGATAAGCCACTCTTTCTATGTCTTCCCTTACTCTTATGCACTCTAGGTTCAATTCCATTGTAGAGATAGCTCGACTTAATGGACTTAAATCTGCTGTATCCAATGGTGTGCAGAAAAAGAAAAGTCTTCTGACAGATTCTACTTCCCTGGTGGAAAAATGTGGTGTATCCTCTCTGTCTGGTTTCACTTCGAAAAGTAGACTCTTGAAAAGTTCCAGCCATGACTTGGCCCATAATCACTAAATCGAGTTCATCATGGGTGAGTTCCGCCATGTTGGAACGCACTTCTCGGAAATGATTGATGGTGATATTATAGCTACATTGATTCTTAGATGAGCCAAGATTACAACCACAGCCATTTTCAACAAACTTCTGAATCAGCATTTCTTCTTTGGCATCTTCTTCACTATCATCGACATGCATAGGTAAAAATTCTGAAAATCTAGATTGTACAATTTCATCTGCTGAAAGTTCACTAATATTGTTCTCTTCCATAGATGTGCCCTCTGTAAATCCAGATTGTACAATTTCTTCTGCTGAAAGTTCACTATTATTGTTCTCTTCAATAGATGTGTCTCCATTAGTACGGGAATCACTGATTGCATCATCATCTGAGTGGATATATTGTTGTGTTCTTGGCTCCTCATTGTTGTCATCTATTTTTAAATGCTTTGCTAATTTTTTAATTCTTAAAATAAACCAAACATGTTCAACCACTTATTGTAGGCTTATCATGCTGCTATCTAATCTCTTAATCAAGGAAGCCTTTGAAGTGTAACAGGATACTATGCATTTTAATTAGAGGGTGGAGCTTACCTTCATTCTCATCGCACCAGTAGTCAGCTATCAGTTCAAGAAGCGCTTCACCGTCAGTATCGAGCAGATTACTGTCAGCACCCAGAAGGTTTATAGCGTTAGCTATTCTCTCCGCCATATTGGTCGACACTATTAGGCTGGAGCTATTTCGCGGGAGTTGTTATGGTGACTCTGTGATGACGTTTTTTTATAAGTTCGTTCACGGACCGCTTCAAAAGACAACGTAAGTTTAGTGTATGAAAACGCGGTCTACTAACGCTGAAATTTTGCACAGAACTCGAGAAACCCTTGTACTTACCCCTGTTAAACTTTTAAAAAAATCCAGAAAAAAAGATTTTTCGGCTTTTTTCGGCCTTTACGCGATTCAATAATTTATTGCAAATGGTCGATTTTCACGGAGCGGGTCACAATTGGGATGTGCTAGATTTACTATAGCTTATTACTGACAACACAGCAATATTACACTCTGTTAGCTAAATGTTGGCATTATTTCTATTTACAGCACAGCATTAGTTGTAAAACAGGTTTAAAATTTAAATCTACAAGCATATTAGACATACCTGCATCCTAGACACAACAACTAAAGACCCTTTGGCGCTCATAATGTACACTAGTAATGGAATACAAGGCTAGAAAGTACTCACAGGAGAAGGGACAAGTTTGTTGTTTACAACAGCTCATTGAAAACTTTACATGTGACCGATTTACCGAACCGAGTGACAAAATTCAGGCGCATGTAGAGCGGGAAAGCTGTGTGTTTTTTCTATTCCCATAGACTTTTGCGAGTTTTGGTATAGCACTTTCCCTCCAGTCTTAGAATTCGCTGAGGAAATAGTTTTAACCACTTCGGTGTGAGCTTTGCAATGGTACCAGCCCAGGATGCGTAGCTGCTTCCATTCTAAAGTTATTCAAGTTTTTCTTGGGGCTAACTCAACTTGGACATACTATAGTAAACATACAAAGAAAACACTAATCAGACTAACTGAAAAAATACTTAACCACAAGTTTTCATGGTTGCTTGCACCATATTGTATACAATTACTAGAATTCCTTGCTTATCTTTCACAAGACTTCTACTAATAACTCACTTCAGGCTCATATATCCTTTGCACAGCTTCACTGCAAGCAATCTGGACACACAAAAAAATTTAAATATAAGGTAAGTTTAGACTACAGCTAGTAATCTTAACCATTAATTTGATTGATTGACAAATTCCTATGTTCAAAACGAACACTTTAAAAAATGAGAACTGGAAAAAAAGGCCTAGTATTGGTATAAAATTGCCCATCCTAAGGGTACCGTCACACTTTTTGAGCGCGAAAATCCACGAAATAGGCAATGGTTGCTAGGACATGTTTAAACCAATTTCTGCTTTTCCCCCGATTCTGCAGGCCAGCAAGTACTACTAGGAGAAAGCACCTACGAATAATAAAAACTGGAAGTCTGTCACATCTCAAGTAATAAAAACTGGAAGTCTGTCACATCTCAAGTAATAACTGGAAGTCTGTCACATCTCAAGAAATAGCCCCATTAACATTAGTAGTGCACGGCTACCGCTGAAGTTTAGAAGCTGAAATTTGTATATCATTGCATATATGCCATAACAATGAGTTTTTGTTGAATTCTATTTTAATTTCTATTTACTCACCTTACCACGTGAACTATAGTCGATTATTTCTATAAATTTCCATATATTAAATATATATCATCGTTATAGGGTCAGTCCCTTGTGGCCATAAGCCTTGGCAAAGTTTGAACCATAGCCATTTGTCCATTGAGCAGTACAAGAGAGTAGATTCTGGATCCATTACTTTTGTGTGTGAGGATTTTTTATTGTAAGTTGACTCTGCCCCGCCCCAACCATATGTGCGTAATAGTGAGTGAGGCACAGCTGCATTTCACGGGCACTAATTTGTTGCAAAGCGCGGCATGACCTTGTGGTAGATAATGCACAACTATTAAGCTGGGGTGCGCTACTAAAGGCACCCAGGTGCTGATATGGGACACCACCCTTAAGACATTCCTAAAATTAAAACACAAGAAAACTTAATACCATTTAAAGTCACTATTCCTCCATTCGTATCTTATCTTTACATAAGTCAATACTTAAAAGTCTACATTTCTTACAGGACTTAAATAGCCATTATGCTTACATTGATAATAGATATATTACAAATTCAGACCAGCTTACCTCCAACTCGGTGCTATCCATCGGTTTAGACTCTTTCTAGAATTAAAAATAAAACAATTCAAATAAAATATTAACAATAAAAATACTCTAAATTACTTGCACAAATAAAACCAAAATTTATATGTCCCTGAAAATGACTATTACTAGCTACATTAATTATGAATGTAGCTACAAATCTAAGAGTTGGCACCGTCATACCATTTTCAGCCAATGCTACCAATACTAATTCTGAAAAGTCCAATACTACGTTCCTTTTATCCTGTTCTGACTTGTGCTTCTTTAAAAATTGTATTGTAGTGGAAGTTATATACTTACATAATAGGTTTAAAATAAAATTGTAAATCTCAACTATTCAACCATGCTCATTATCAATTGCATAGTAACCATACAAATTCACTATAGGTGAACTTTGCCGTCAATTTTATCAGGAAGTTTAAGTCAATACTTGAAGTTTACATCCAATCGTATGGATGTGTCTAGAGTCACATTTCCACATTTTAACAGGCAATAGCCGAAAATCTACAGTTTAGCTTAATTTGGCCATACAGAAAGCCATACATTCTCTTATTCCGCCAACTACCATATCATGTGCAATACAATTAATCTTGCAAACCTTCATTTCTGAGATCATTTTGCTTTGCATTGCCAAATGCTGCTCTAATTCCTTTATCTTTCTCCCGTCAATTTTAGCAGCCTTAGATAGAACTTGAACTTGTTCATGCAAATGAACATTATAAGCTTCTGACTGATTGCCATGTAGTGATGCTAACTGACTTTGAAGTGCAAGAATAAAATTATCTTTTTCATGTAATGCATCTGCTGCTTCCTTTTTTTCTCGTAAAAGCTTGCTAATTTGAGATTCTTTAACTGTCCTTTCAAGTTTAAACTGCTGCAAATCCTGCTTCATAAGAAACATCTCATCACAAGCATCACATTCTGCAGTCAATAATGACCTTCCTGCTGCATCCATAGTCAGATTCACATCGGCCTAGATTAATGCAATGAAATAGCATATAAATATCAATATTGCTTAATTCAAATTTCCATGTTCATATTAGTTGGCATAATATAAACATGGAAATTTACATTAAGCAGAAATTATTAATTGTATGTAAAAAATCCATTACACTAAAATGTGCACTTTAAATCAAAAGTTGTTGATTAATTAAACTGGAGCACAATGAGTGCAAACCTTCAGGTCGAGTTCTTTTTTTCAATAAATTTGCTAACAAAGGGACTACTAGATAGAAACTTTCTTACCTAAAGGGGTCTGGAAAAAAACAAAGGAAAAAATTAAAAATCTTGGTTGTCACCACTGGCTTCAGCCACCAGTGCTCTAACCTCTGAGCTACAACAAGATGGCTGAAGCCAGTGGCCCTGGGTTCGATTCCCGGTGACAACCAAGATTTTCCTTTGCTTTTTTCCAGACCCATTTAGGTGAGAAAGTTTTTATCGTCAGAACTTGTTAATAAAGGTACTACTATTGAATAAAAGGTCTTAAATTTTGACCTTATTATGTTTATTGTTTAGCTCTTTTCACGAGTAAAAATTTAACATACAATAGGAGACAACATTTTTTCCATAGTATAGCCGTAAAATGGTAGTTTTTTTAACCATAGTTTTTATCGTTGCGTTCTGTAACTTTTTGACTAAACAGCCGACACCATTTACTAAAACAGTAAAAAAAAACGGTTAAGCTTTTCCGTCAATTCATTGATATCTTGTAGCTAGAAACTCTTCCTTATCTATATCAGCAAGCAAAGGCCTTGTATCACCCGTTAAATGCTAGGGGGAGCGTGCAAAAAAGCTCATAAACATTTTAACTTGTTTCAATAAAGCTACATACCAAAGTTTCAACGGGCACACAGCTATAACCAGGTCCGCACTTCATAGGTCTTCTGTTAGCTACTGATGGGTAAAAAATCTAAGGCCGAAACGGACCTAACATCGAGAAACCATTGATACTGTGCAGTAATCGGCTAACAATTCTCAGCAAGACAAGTTTGAAAAGAACGGCTTCAAAATTTTTACCCGAAAAGTACCGCATCAGGAGTCTGTAAACAAATATTTATCAGAATGTTTTATTAGAAAACAATTTTTTTTTAAATTCTTTGAGTGAGGCATTGTGGTGAATAAGAAAGATTATAATGGTAACGCGGTTGAACAGAACGGCTGTTTTTTTTACCAAACGACATAATGTTTTTTTACCCAATAGCATACCATTTTCCACAGATTTTTAATCGTGTGGCTGTGTAAATATTGGCTATGGTTTAGTGTAAACCACTTTAGTCTTACACAGTGAGCAAATCATTGATGTAGCTTTTCAGCAACCAATGGTGTCCACATGTGGTAACCACAGGAATATTTAAACTTTCTGACATGGCTCTTTCACAAACACAGGCACACTATTTAAAAATCAGGCATACAGTTACCTAGCAATCATATATCACATGAAAGTACATGTATTGTTCAACATTTTTGGTCAAATTTGGTTGCTTAGCAACAAACCACAAAGTGGTTATTGTGACCACAAAGTAACTATATCATAACAAAGTGATCTGTATGCTTCCAGTGCAATATTAGCAATTGTTTGTGCATGATTAGATATTTTTTATTGTTATAATAGACAGTTATCTCAGCTAGCAATGCTTTTGCTCACTGATGACACCAGGAGAGGTGTGACTGTTAGCTGGGCAGAAGAACATCAAGAATAAAAGAATTATTTGCTAACAATTCCAGTCCTCTGCACACACTCACTCCTCCCTCTAGCCATATTCTTACTCATACTCTTCCTTTTTCATCCATTCAATACTTTTTCATCATGCTTTCAACATAATCAGTATTACCATCATCTCAATATTCTGACCTTGCAAAAGTAGACATCATTCTTTGAATGAATAGGAAGTCCAAAGAAATTCAGAGAGCAAATGTGGCTAAGTCAAAGAGTTTACAGCTGTGACCAAATTAGCACCATATTCCTGGGAAATATATTGGGCATAATAAACTTACCGCCATGTTCCCGGGAAAACTATTTCTTACTGTTTTTCTTCAATAGACTGCGTAATAGCTGCTTTTCTTACCTGAAATATCAAGTTCCATATCCTCTTTGATATAGCTGCTGGTATGTTTGCTACCTACAGTGCTCTAGTAGCTCTCAAGTTGAAAACTAGCAGTGTCCTAAACTGGCAATGAAATGACAGCTTTAGCGAGCAAGTCCAACTCTCTATCCTCAACAGTAGTACCTCTGCGGTAGCTATATAGCTCCTATGCCCCTTACCTCTCACGTTTGCAGTCAAAAACATCGTCACAGACAAGATCCACCGCCTCAGTTGCAGACAAATTTATCGCCATTTTTCGAACTAACGTTAAGTTTATTTTTAGCCCGACTACCTTAGTTACATAGTAGCTATAATTATTCTAAAAATACATGCAATAGAAGAACACATTAGCCGTGCTCTGGACGCTGCAGCTAAGCTTTAGTGTTTATCGTTTAGGGGAAAATATATTTCCTGCATTACGTCATCCTTGAGTGCCTATAGGCGCTTGTGCTGGTGAATGGGTTAATATAATACCATCTAATAAGTTCAAAACAACTACAGTAGGAGACACAGAAAAATTCCGAATTCAGTTCTGTAGAACGATTGTTGCACGATTAAAAAACGGGGGGAAAACGGTACGCCGTTTGTTAAGAAACGGCCGTTCCGTTCGACCGTGTTACCGTTTTAATCTTTCTCGTTCACCGTATGTCTCGCTCAAAAAAATATAAAAAATCGTTTATCCAATAAAACGTTTCGATTTTTTGTTTATAGGCTCCAGAGGCGGAGCTTTTCGGGTAAAAAAAAATTGAAGCCGTCCTATTCGAAGTTGTCTCGCGGAGAATTGTTAGTTCGACCACCGCACAGTACCGACGTTTTCTCGAAGTTAGGGCCTTCTCCGGCTTAGATTTTTTACTACTGGAGGTCCATCAGTAGCTAACAGAAGATCTACGAAGTGCAGACCTCGTTATAGCTCTCTGCCCATCGGAATTTCGGTCTGCAACTTTATTGAAGCAAGTTAAAATTTTGTCCGAGCTTTTTTTCATTATCCCCGTAGCGTTTAATGGTCGATATAAGGCCTTAGCTTGCTGATATAGCTCTAGAAGAGTTTCTAGCTAGAAAATATCTGTGAATCGACGGGAAATGCTTCACCATTTTTTACCTTTTTAGTAAACGGTGTCGGCCGTTTAGTCAAAACGGTACGGAACGCAACGATAAAAACTACGGTAAAAAGACTACCGTTTTACGGCCGTACTACGGAACGGAATACGGAACTTTTTTTGTCTCCTGCTGTATGCCACACATCAGAGTTTGCTTTTAATTAAATCTCTGTTACAATATAACACATACCTTTTCTTGTATAATAATGCTTGAATTCAATGATCTAGTTGTAGGCCTTCTTTCTGGATAATCATTTAGACACTGAAAAATGAGAGGAAGTAGAGGATGATCAGGTGTTACCTTATCTATGCTTTTCTTGCGTTTTGACTTCTGTACAATGCCTTGTTCAATCATCGATGAAGTGATTTTGACTTCAAACACTTTAGGAAAGTCTTCAATTAGCACATGAAGGCAAAGATGACCGAAGGAAAAAATATCCAATTTAAAGTTGTACTCAGCGTCTTCCATTAGAGCTTCAGGTGGCATGTAATGCAAATTACCAGGAGCAGTGGTATGCTTGTTTGCAGCAAAGGCGGCTTCGTCCATTAACTTGGAGACACCAACGTCAGCTATTTTAGCTTGTGCCCCTTTTGTAAGCAAAATATTTCTTGCCGTCAAATCTCGATGAATGATTGGAGGATGGCATTCGTGTAAATACACAAGGCCATAAGAAACGTCCTTTAAAATTGTAATTTTCATTGAATCGTTTATTTTTGATGTCTTCTCAAGGAAATCAGCTAAATCACATTCCATCTTTAGCATCACCATGGCAATGTCATCTTTGCTTTTACTCCCATAGTATATTCCCAAGAAGGGAACTATATTGGGATGTCTCAACTTACTATACTAAGAACAAGACATTCCTTTTTAAAATTTTCAATTACCCGCCTCTTCTCGTCTTCGTTGACACCTTTACATAACAGAGTGTGAGGCTTTTTGGCTACGCAAAGCATCTCTCCAACTTTGACTTCATAAACAAAACCGTAGGAGCCAACAGCTAAGGATGCAGCACTTTTCGGATCCTTCTCCGCTTCCTGCAATTGCTCATTTATAATGAACGGCTTTAAATCTCTGTCAAGAACTGAGTCGACCATGATTGATACAAGATTGACCGTCGTACGGCCTGGGGGCGGGCAGAAAGGTCCGTGAGTACATAAGGCAACGCCCACTTTTTGTTTCACAAAAAGATGTTAAAACGGAAAGGGTCGTTATCTACATCCGCACCTGAAATAGAACTGGTACTGGTCGTCATGCGTACATGAACAGCCCCCCCTGTTAAAATCTAACACCCGGTTCAGGAACTTTTTGAGGAAATCGTTTCCTATTCAAAACGGCTCTTTTACGGAAATTATTTCCTTCGAAAGTTCCCTCCAGTAGGCGTGGCTGAATTATAAGCTGGAACACCCCACCTGAATTAGAACTGGTACGGATCGTCGTGCGTACGTGCCCACCTCTCTCCACGTTCAGACCGCGAAGCCGTGCAATGGCTGATAATTCCTCCTCGGATTGCGTACTAGACCTGGAGCTGGACTATGCATCCTCGCAGGATGATGTACAAGCCAATGTGGAGGTCGGAGCTGAAAAAAATAATAAGAAATTCACTGCAGCTCAACAAGACACCCTAAATTTTTATTATAGTAGGGGAATGAATGGCATTCGAAAGGAATGTTCCGCACTTATTTCTAGGGCAGCCCTAGAAAGTTCCCTTACAATTACTCAAGTAAAGGTAATTGAGCAAGGTGGCTGAAAGAATGACTTAAGACATTGATTGATCAGTATAGTAGTAGTAATAAAACTTTATAAGGAGTATTTCAAAATACTAACTTGTTAATTAACTGGGTTATTCAGAAGAATATAGAGTAATGTAGCTAGCTAGTTGTATATAATAGTCATTGAAGCTATTGTGCTTTTGCAGGGATGGATAAAAAAGAAAAATTACCGGCAGAGGAACCTGAAACCTGTAGATGAAACTCAATATTTTAAGCCAATGAGGAGTACATCGTGGAATGAGTATTTTAAGACATTTAGTGCGAGTGAAGGTAAGAAATTAATTTTAAGGTAGTGTGCACTTATAATACAACATGATAGTACTAGCAAGTACCCCGCCACATAGTGGCGCTTGACGTATTGCAAAACAAGAATGCAGTAGCACAATTTATCTTGCTCAGTTATCTCAGTTCTCATTCTCTACCATTGGTTAAGGTTACATAAGTTTCTATCCTACTCTCTTTTTTCTGAACTATCTGAGCTTTTCTTTAACCCCACCTCTCCTATCTTCAGCTCTTCTTCTTAACTCATGGAGTCCCCTTTACCTTTGTCTATCTCTCCTGCTTATGAACTTCCATTTTAAACCTACACCGCCTTACCTCGCCGATTCCATTCTCTTTTCAGTACAATTCATCATCTTTAACCTTCTCTTCCGTACTTTTTGAAAACTATGCTGCCTTTCACCTGCTGTTTAGAAATAGCCAGCACATTCTATTTAATGTGACAACACTTTACCTAGCATAAAGTGACAATGCTTTACTGAACCTTACAAAGCTCATGAACTATTCATGAATACACACACCGTCGGTAGTCGTCATTACTGACACACAAGCGTATTATTATATAGATTAAGATTTAGAGGTTTTTGTATGTGACAGTATTATTGTTTTGTACTAGATTTTGAGTTTGAGATGTATTCAATAAATATTAAAATCCATTTTGTAACATATGTGTTCAAAGTAAATGGGGGTCATAAAAATTTATATAGGAATTTTTTTATTTATATTATTTGAATGAATCACATTTAATGTTATCCACTGAGCATCAATGCCTATGTGTGCTCACAATTTTCTCTCCTCTTATTGCACAAGTAAGAGTACAATATGAAAATATTTCACGAGCATGCAGTCTGTTCATGAGCCTAGTAAAATATCTCTATATGTGACCGTCTACAGGAAAACCGGGCACAACGCGGCGTGCGTAAATATCGAGAAAAGATCGATCGATTTCTTAAAAATGTATTGTTTCAAGCCGACGGAAGGGAACGGTTAGGTCTTATAGTGGGAACGACTTAAGCTATGACGATAAAACTTGGAGAGCTCAAAATCTGGACGCTGACAACTCCGTAAGTGCAAAAAAAAAATTTTTTTCGAAGGGTGCCACGTTGTGCCTGGTTTTCCTGTAGACGGTCACATATTATATTACAATTGTGATAAGTAATTTGCTGTACCCTTTTTTTTTTTGTCCACACCTTTTTCAATATTTCCATTTGTTTCCCTTGCTGCGCATATAAAATCTATTACTGCAGTAGTGAAATAATTTTAGCACATTTTGAAGGTGAGGTTGATCGATGAAGTTAACATAGAATGATAGACTTCATATTGTGAAAAGAAGAGGAACTAATGCTATTTCTGGGATTATAAAGTACCCCTGCATTGTTCTTCTCATGCTGTCTTACTGAACTGCTGCCATGTAATTAGTGTTGTCATGGACATGGACTGTGAGTGCAATAGAAAGCTGGCCATGGTTATAAAATTATAAGCATGACCACATAAACTAAGTGTAATCTGACTTGGAAGTAATTCCATTCCACTATATACTGGCCACTCAATAGATAAATGAGTAGCATTGCAGTGTGGTGGATTCTCTCTGTAATCAGTGTTGTTGTGAATAATAGCTGGTAGAATAGCAAGACAAGATGGAATACAATCTTTGAATAAGGCTGCAAGCCAGAGCTACAAAAGGATTTCTCCATCTGAAAGGGAAAGTATCGTGCCATTAAAGAAAATGAAAGAAATGAAAGTGAAAGATATAAAGAAGGAAGGACTCTTAATTTTCAAGAAAATACAAAAGTTGGTGAGTATGAAAGCGTATTCACAACATTTTGTATGTGTCAAACATTGAAGGTAAGTCTTGTGTAGGTATGTCCAGTTGTGTGAAAGTATTGTGAGTTAGAGCTACTACTTAACAACAAAAAGCAAATGTTTAAATAACATGACTTGTTTTGTTTTTGTTTTTGTGGTTTTCATTTGTGCTCAAGCACATCACTAGTTGGCGAGCGAGCGAGACACTTACAGGGGTAACACAATCGAAAATCGGGGATGTTTATTTGTATATATGTTTGGACGTACGTATGTCATTTTGTACTTTGACCCTCGCGTTTTTGTGTTAGTTATGTGGTCGACCCCGTCCCAATCTTCACTAAATGAAATCCTCTGGTTTATCGATCAGTACCCGTATCACCCTAGAAATTGAATTGTTTACCGTTTTGAATTCTTTTGCGGTGCAGTTAAAACTTGAAAACTTAAGGGACTTCCATTTCTATTCGAGTTAGTGGCGGTGGTAAGTCAATGCGCTCTTTGTCATGGTTATAAGCCGTGCGCAACAGTATTTACTTGAAAATACATTGTCCACTAGACTACTGCGAAGGTAAGTCTGTGTAGGTGCATGTCCAGTTGTGTCAAAGCATTGTGTGTTACAACCACTACTTAGCTAAAGAATATCACAAAGAAAACTTTTAAATAACGTGTATTGTTTCGTTGTTGTTTTTTTCCTTCAATTCAAGCAGTTGCAGAGAGTTGTTACTATGGCACTGAAATCCCTTTACCCTGTATGCTAAATTTAAAAACTGGACCTTATTTTCAGTAGCTTCAGTGTTAAAAGTCAAAATCATTCTATAAAAATAGTATAGTCTTTAGGCTCGCTCGCCATTTGTGCTCAAGCACATCACTAGTATACATGAATATGTATGGATGGTACATATGCCCCTTAAACCTGTGTTAGAGCCTTTTTTCTCCTAAAAACATGACTTTCTTTTGATACTACGGTATTAAGCAAGTCTTACTTTAAAAGTGTGTGATAATTCTTGGGAAACACTTGTTATTCAAGTCACAAAATGTTGCCGCGAGCGACTACTATACCAGACATATAAGTGATACAATCTTTGATCACATGATAATGACAGAATGCCAACTGTTTGCTCACATTGGTTCATTTTGAGTAGTTCATCATAGTGCTGAGGATTTGCACCGCTGGTGCTTGAAATTTTACATACTAGTTATGATTTCTTCACCCTGTTGTATGTGTGCATGTAAATTTCAACATAGGGTGATGTCGGGACAAACCATAAACACTGAATAGTTGAAACAACTGGTATAAATGTGGCCATGACTGGTGAAGTATATTATTTATGATATTGGCGTCACTTGCAAGATTAAATGTGAATGTGGCTCATTCACCAAGTTTGGTTGTAGAGTAAACCTAACTCAAAATATGAACATATTGTAGCTATTAACAGGTGACTTATTTTTAATGCTCAGATTGATGAACTGGAAAATTTTGGCTATTCTGCTTTTGCGTGGGGATTTTATAGAGACGATGTGCAGTTTACAAGCACAAAAGATGCGGCTTGTTGTTCATCCCACTCAGTGTTGGAGTATCTGCATGCTGTTGTAGTCAACAGTAAGTTTGAGCATATGATGATTTGGATTAAATCATGGTATTGGTAGGTAAGGGACCACCGCCAACAATCAACAAAATTATGGATAACCAACCTTTCAAAGGAAAAGGTATGTAGAAATACAGAATTGGGTACCATAATTGATTTTATTTGCACTTAGTGTGCATGTCCAGCTCCCAAGCTGTGGTTTTCCAAGTTACCATTTAATCACCACAATGAAATCCAAGCTTTTATTTATTTTATGATTGTTTTTTATTTTATTTTATAATACAACCATATACTCACTATTTGTTATTCCATTATTATCATTATACTTGCCCATAACATCTGTACTGCTGGTTTTTTTAATAATGTATTTCCTACAATGGAAATTCAGCTTTATGTAGTGCTTCCATGGCTACAGCAGGCACAGCAGATATAAACATGTGCACTAAGTTCATTATCTATGTGTGAGCTTGTGTGCATGTTCATTATTTGGTAGACAAAGGAGTTTCAGCTGCACCCAGTGGTACCAAGGCTGTTCCTAGGGTAACCAAGCCAGTCTCTATGGCAACGACGAGCGCAGCAGGTAATACAGATCATATGAAGTTGGTTGTATGTATGTGTGTTATAATGTACGTTTGTACACTTATTATTTCAGTCAGTGGAGTTTCCGCTGCACCCAGTGTTACCAAGGCTGTTCCTAGGGTAACCAAGCCAGTCTCTATGGCAACGACGAGCGCAGCAGGTAATACAGATCATATGAAGTTGGTTGTATGTATGTGTGTTATAATGTACGTTTGTACACTTATTATTTCAGTCAGTGGAGTTTCCGCTGCACCCAGTGTTACCAAGGCTGTTCCTAGTGTAACAGTGGACATTGCAGGTATTGTATAATAGATATAGTTGGTAATGTATGAAACTTCAGTTATCTGTACTGTTTTAAAGTAATATTTATTATGTATTGCATTGTGTGTGTGTGTGTGCGCGTGCATTGACTTCAGCTGAAAGAAATGCATTGGTAGCAGTAGACTTGACTGCAGTTGTCTAACTTTACTCTAGGCTAGGGATACAGCGGAACATTTGTGCAAGGAATAGACATTCCCAATGCAGTGTTCGGTTCATTCAAGGGTGAGTTGTATTGCTTATACTGAGTAACCAGTTGCTACACTTAATTCTGCACTATAGATGATTCAGTGTATGGACAATAATTATGGAAAAAAGATGCGTTTTTACCAATCTAACTTACTTCCAACCTTAACCCAACAATGTCTTCTTGAGAATAAACACTGCAGTTACTTTCTAATTTGGGTTCTCACTAAGCTATGCATTATCCCATTTTTTAGAAGTAATCACTTTTTAAATAGCCATGCCTGTCACCATGTTTCATGTTTATTAATTGCACTCATTGAAGAAAAGGAGTGTAGCAGTGGTGGTTACTGAAGGAAATACAAACATACTGCCATTGTAATGAAAGGTGACATTTTTGGGGCACAAATGCTATAGCTTGTGGGTTCATTGCTAACCACAGCTCTAATCATATAAAACAATTTACTCATGTGATCAGAGCCACAGGTAAAACAGATGACTTTCTACTACAACTACTCTACCACCTTGTGAACTTACTGAGTCCATCTTTCTTCTTGCTTGCATAATGTAACAAGGCATGTACAAGCACATCAATGCGATGTGAGGGTCGCATCTCCTTAGTCATTCGACCAAAGCGTCGGAGATACGACCATAATCGCTCCATACCCTCACCATCACTTAGCCCCACACCAGTACACCTCTGGGGGCCAAATAAAATCTAGAATTTAAATATAATAAGCATTTAAAAAAATGTGGATGTTTCACAACCATGCATCATCTGTTAAGCATTCCATCCATGGAGACAAATAGTAGGATGAAATGTAATAATCACAAGACACTTAGCGAAGTAATGCCTATAAACCAGCCCCTCCCACTAAAATCACCTTACCTGGCATGAAACCTTATGGCCAAAAGAATGGAAAGTTGGAAGACTAAGATGAATTCTTTCAAGTATACCACTATGACTAGAAACCTATATGTTTAAGCATAACTTTACCACTGTGCAACAATCATATGCATCTGTCCATACCATACCTCAAGATGCCTATGTAGCATACAAGCTACATCGTACATTATATACATATCCACTTTGTCCTGGTTCTTCAAGAGAGCTTCTATCACGCATACTGCATAGGACAGCCTGGTAAATGAATATATGAGTCTGCATTCCACTATAGCCACGACTTAGAAATTAACGAACCTTTCCCCATGCTTCAAATTAAAAAAAGTAGCAGGAATCTCATGGCGACATGAAGACCCAAACAAAGCAGTTTCATCCAGAGCATGATACCTGCTTGCACTTCGAAGCATATTTCCAGCCAAAAAATTATGACATTCCTGATAAAAAATGCATAAAATTCGGCTGTGTGAAAATGGAAAGTAAACAACAACAACAACAAACTCACTTGCTGTCTCTCCTTATGATTACTATGACTACTTGCTACATACTCATCTACTTCAGCCTGATCAATGAAACTAAGATGACCGTGGAGAGGTGGACGATAACTATTTCCAGCAGACTTTTTACGTGGTAGACCAAACAGAGCATCAAGAGAATATATTTTTATTCCTTCATTCTGAATAATAAATACAAACATCACTGCATAAAAAAGACATACAAGCACAAGAATGGCACATCGTATCCACTCGATTAAACTCTGCTCTCATTTAGTAGCCTCCCAAATGGAGCTTAATTAAAAAAATAGCCGTTCTCAAATAGTAGTCACAGATGGACCTTACCCATTTTACAAAGGTTATTGGAATCCCTTACCAACTTGCAGTACCTGATGACAATTCAGTTCCTTTTATTTAACTGACATTACTACTATAGTATTTTTGTCCATAGTTTTTGTTGCAGGTGAATGATTGAATGGCTGTAATTTGTGGCATATGATTGAGTGGATACGTTGTGAATAATTAAAGCAAATATTCACCTTATGACATGCGGGACATAAATTGCCAGAATCCAAATGAGGAGAAATATATGATAAATGCTGAATTTCATGTTTAAAATACCTACATAACCAATAATCATGGTGATCAGCACACAATATAGTACATTACGAGTATGATGCAAGAAACACAAGATTTACCGGTACTCTTCAAATGAGTCAATCAAACTTCTGTAAAAATTTTTTTTCTGTAAAAAAAAAAAAAAAAAAAAAAGTAACAAAAGTTACTACTTAGCCATATATGTAACTACCTGCTTCATGGAATGACTACTTAAAATATTTATTGCTGCACAGAAACTCTTCAGGGAAACATGGGACTCCAGTAACAAAGATCGTGCCCAATCCAGAAGAGAGAATGTGAAGACCAATTTAGGATAATGGGGAGTTGCAGGCCAAAGTTGGGCACGTACTAATGACACTGTATACGGCTCACAACCACAGTGAACAAATGCAACAGTATGCTCCCTGCCTGTGCAAAAACAACAACAAAATAACTAAAAAAAACCCAAAAAATAATAACAAAACAATGGTGAACATCCTCAGAAATAAGTGAAGCACAAAAATGTGTGAACCCTCAGCGCTACTATAGCTAGCTATTACAATATAATCTCAGACCAAAAGAATATTTATTGGCAATTCTAATCAGGTATCTTGGAACTCCATTAACTTCCCCAAGCAACCGCGGACCGCAAGAATTAAATTGTTAGCTCACGTGATTATGGTGTGACGATAATGGGTGTCACCCACAAAAGCTGGTAGCTATGCGGAGCTGAAAGCTTTGATTTTCTCAACAATTAGCCTGAAATTAAAAAAAAGTAGCACAATAAATGGTCCTAAATCTTAGTTCTGTGTAAGTTCTTACATAAATAATGGTTAATAGTCAGTAATCTTCAAAATCAGAGCGTGCAGACAGACAAGATGACTACTATATCCCTTTTCTTCAACACTTCGGGCGTCTTTTTAGAATTCGAATTTGATTTTTGAATTTTGACTGCAAAGCAACCGCAAAAAATCCACAAACAAATGGCCAGGCATACAAAGTAGGTAGCTACAGCCTTATAACAAGCCAAATAAGCTTCTAAAAGACTGAAAATAACCGGAACCAGTCCATCTTACAGCAAGTTTTGAGGAGACTCCGAGAAACTAGCCCAGTCGATTGCTCTTGATGTCCTGTAGGTATTCTTTCAAAATGCTGAGGGACTCTCTATAGGCTTCATACTTTCTATTCTGAGTGTTTGAAGTCCATAGGCAATAAATAATTTGGGCGCGACCTGAAAAATCTTGGTCAAAATTTTTTCTTGATCTTTGTTTTCAGACAATTAAAAAAAATTAATACTTAATCTGCCCATAAGGGTTCAATATTTTTTTAAAAGGAAGTACAATGTCTACTTTATGTACAAAAAAGATATGACGGTTTAATTAAAAAACAGATTTAACCTGTTCTCACCCGTATATATGCGATTATGGCATAGGGGTTAAAAAAAAAAAAAGATAACTGCAAGATTAGATCAGTCAATTAAAATTTGTTGTTGTGGTAGTAATGCATTGCTATATTTAGATCTTTCAGCCTTTCAGCCCTTTGTAATTCTTTCAGTTTTCATTTGTGCTTACTTTTTACATTACTAGAATAAACACAACGCTACTAGCAGTGGGTTCTTCCTTTAGTACAGCCTTGCTTTTCAACACACCAACGAAATTGTAATCTACTGAACATGCAATTGACCAGCTTATTCCACATACTAAGTTTCCATTAGAACACTCTACCAAAGCATGATTTTCAAACTTACCACGTTCATCAATACACTGTAAAGACACTTCTTTTTTATTGCAACAGTCATGGAACGTTCCATAAATGTACTTTTTTTGACCACAATCCACTGATCTATAATGATATTCCTATAAATAAAATGGAGCAATAATTACGTTAATACAGTTGTAAAAAAGAACATAAGAACAAAAAATAAATTCAAAATGTATGTACATAAAGTATCACTTCACACATTGTTATGGAACATGCAACCCCTTTTATTGCCCACTCCTCTAATCATGTCACAGTTTTTTAAGTTTTAAACTTTTCAGAATTTTGCTAATTAAAGCTATACTAGCTCGCTTGATATTTGTGCTGGAAACAGTGCTATTCTGGATTATTAGCACAAGTAACGCGATTGAAATAGCATGAAATGAAGCCAAGTGCTATTTCAATTGCTTTACGGGTGCTATTGATCCCTAATAGCACAGGTTACCAATGTTAACACTCGCTAATAATAGGTCAGCTTTTTAAAAATCATTTGTACTTGTAGCTACAGTGTATCCTTCACTCACTATCTCTGTATTTAAGGATTAGCTTCCTCTGGAATTTCGTTTTTAATCTATGGCTCCTTTTAATATGTGGAAAAAATTTCCATCTACTGTAATACGGGTAGAACTTCAGCACTAAAGAGTGACATTATCTCCTACTAGAAACTACTCCAACTGTATGTTTCCAAGGCTAAACCTGCATGCATGTACCTGTTACTGTTTCACTTAAGTTTCCCCGTGCAATTTCAATTGAACAGGGAGTTTTCCCATACATTTTGAATGGTCGATTTATGTGTTGTGCTATTATGTAATGCTATAGGAGACAGGGAAAAAAACATGTACTACTAATCCACTTCCTCTGTAATACTAAGTTTAATATGGTCACATGTGAAGGTATACACACATCATTAGGCATTAATTTTCATTCCCTAGGTAATTAAATAGAATAAAAAGCAATAATAGATAATGCTGATTGATTAAACTGACAGAAATCTTAATGATAAATATTGATTCAATGAGAGCCAGGACTAAAGACGTGAACAGCCAATAATGGCCAAAACATTCAATGATTACATTATACTTGCTAGTTTGCAATCTTAGGCTGGTCATGCATACTAAAATTCATATTTTTTAGATGATAATTTAGCTCCACATAGCCTTAGTTGCATAATATATGTATACTATAGTCAAACCTCACCTCCCATTTTTCTGCAGCATGAAAAATATTTTTTGTGGTATGTTCATCACCAAAACATTGGATGCAATAATAAGTTCCAGGACCACACTCCTGACAACGAATCAGTGCAGGAACTAAGCAGACAGAACAAATCTGACTAACAGCCATACATTCTGACTCTGTAAATGCTGTCAGTAAACCACTCCTGATTTTGTTCCACCCCAATATGCTTGACTTAGTTTCAAGCTCATGGTGACTTGGCTCAATACCAGCCAGATTTTCTGTCAAGAGAGAGTCTGTCAAGAGAGAGTTAGTCAAGAGAGAGTCTGTCAAGAGAGAGTCTGTCAAGAGAGAGTCTGTCAAGAGAGAGCCACTATCGGAATTGGAAGCCGAGCTCGCAACAACCTCCTGTTTGGCTCCGCTACTACAACCGCGATGAATGACAGTCTTCGAAACTCTTCCAGACGTATGCCGAGTTAATTTATGGCTATCAAGGCTATACTGCCTACGGAAGGACATGGTGAAGAAAAACCCCAGCAGCTAAAAAGGGAACGCAAGTAGTAGTCCCAACCCCTCTCAGAAAGAATCGAATTATTAATTATTCCAGGTTGGGAGTGGACTATTCCAGATTAGCCACTCCTTCTATGCGGAACTTTTTGATGGAAATAATTACCACCAATGAGCCGTTTTGAATAGGAAACGATTTCCTCAAAAAGTTCCTGAACCGGGTGCATCTAAAGGGAAAAGTTCCAATTATTGTGGGTGTGTCACACGTAAAGTAGGTGTGGCCATGGCGACCACTTACCTAATGACAACTACATCAGTTTTCTTTCTAGAATCCGCCATATATGCATGTGAAGTGGAATAATACGTCATGGATAACAGGATGAAACACTACTATGAAATGGAAATGAAATGGGAATGAAAGGGTGCTGGAGAAAAGACTCAGTACTGTTACAGAAAGCTCCACGTGAGACTGGCATTTCAGTAGAACAAGTCAAAGTAAGATGATCTTAAAGTAATCAGACAAATTTGATCAAATTGATGCATTATTTTAGCGGTGGGTGAAGAAAAAAATTATGTCCGAAACCATGCACTGTCAGAGGAGCCGGTGCTACCACCACTGAAGAAGGTTAGAAGTAATTTGATTATATTTATTTACTATAAAAGATGCATTTTAGCAGCAAACTGGGACATTTATGTAGCTATCCAATAATGGTCATGAAAGCTACTAAGAGCATTCAGGATATAAAAAAAACTTTTTAAAGAAAACTGGGACTTCCTGGTAATGTTTGCTATAATGTATTTAGTTCTGGCTAAGCCACCACTACAGCTAAATCCAAAATGAATACACAGCCTATTCATATTTTTTCTTTGTATTTAAAGTCCGTAAATTTTTCAACAGACCAGTGATCAAATATGGCGTGTATGAGAAACCTGCATAGGGAGTGGCTATTGTTCCTATTTAAATACTATGTCAGAGTAAAGTAAGCAAAGAATGAGGGTTTTATAATTTGGAGTAATTTCAATTTGAAGCTAACCCAGAGCATTTATGCAAGGAAAGGGATTGTTGCTTTATGTCAAATTTAAAAAAGTATTCGCCTCCTCCTAGAAATCTTTTAGTACTACCATGCTGACTATAGTCTGGCATAGCCAACCCTTTTGGGGGGGGGGGGGACGTGGGGAAGGAAAAGGTCTGGCGATATGGCTGTACCAAATTTGTTCTGCCGCACACAATGCGGTGGTCGATTACCATTAGAAAATTACTGGGAATGGCCCTCCTCAACCGCATATAGAAATTCCTATGTATACTATCAGCCACCTTTTCAGAGCTAGGCTTAGCAAGTATGGCTCTTTTCTGTCTAATTTCCTGTACGTGTCAGCCACTCTTTCACAGCTAGGTGTAGCAAGCATGGTGGAAAAAGAGACACTCAAAGCAGATCGTAGTCTGTTGGAAAATTTCCTAATATGTCTCTACGTGTCACTAAAGGTATGATCACCTCCACCAGCAACTCTGTGATAGCCCAATAATCTGTCAGCAAAAGCTACAGAAATAAAAAAATTAAAAAAATAAAAAGATCATCGGAAAGTCAATCTGCATCTATTGCGGTAGAAATGTCTAAGGGGGCGGGGCACTGACCACTACCATATTCCTTTAGAACAAATTTAGTATGCCATGTCCCCAGACCCTTTCCTTCCCCATGTCCCCAATAATAGAAGGTACAGGGTCGGTTACGCCAGACTATGTTGACTATGCATCATGAAGTCATGATACCAACTATGAGGGTCTTTGAATGTGTTATATTTCATTGCCACTCATAAATCTAGCAAAGTTGTTTTGTCCCTTTTCTGTGTACAGCCCAGCTATGGCATGTCCCCAAGGCAGAGTAGGTGACATTTAAAAGCCTTTCAAGGGTGATTTTTTTCAGGCAGATTATATTCAGGTTGTAATAAATTAACCGATGAGAAAATTACCCATCAACTATTATACTCTTTTCATGCCATACGATACATAATCATGTTGATGTTAATCAGTTATAGATTTTTAAAGCCACAAAATATGTGACCGTCTACAGGATAACCGGGCACAACGCGGCACCCTTCGGAAAAATTTTTTTTTTCACTTACAGAGTTGTCGGCGTCCAGATATTGAACTCTCCAAGTTTTATCGTTGTAGCTTAAGTCGTTCCCACTATAATAGACCTAACCGTTCCCTTCCGTCCGCTTGAAACAATACATTTTTAAGAAATCAATTGATCTTTTCTCGATATTTACGCACGCCGCGTTGTGCCCGGTTTTCCTGTAGACGGTCACATATGTTGCCTAGCAACAAACCATGAAACAATTCATTAACATTTTAGTTGGTTTTTTTAAACTTAATATAACTGCAAAGAAAATGAAACAGTCATCATGAGCATAACATGTAATTTATAAAGCAGATTTATTCAAGTGATTTGAAAGTTCTCTTAGCTATATCTGTTTCCTGAGCTCTATGTATTACTTGTGCCTTGTTAACTATAATACAACTTTTGGTGCTGGCTTGCTTTTTCGATCTGACCTCTAATAATCATTGGGAATGTTGTCTGGAGCTTCTTTAAGAGCTGCTAAATCTTTGAAAGTAAGTACAGTAAGTGGTATAGCTCTAGGAAACTCGAACGTGTTATTGTCGAACTCATCACCATCTTTATGACCGCTTTTGGCCCTGGAAAGCCCAAAATCGTTGTTGTACAAAAAGTTTCAACTCTCCATCTGCACTGAATTGAGAAGCCATAACTACATTACCATGTAGGTGAGTGTTACTAGAATTAATGTGTAATAAGCAAAGCTATATCTAAATTTTGATGATTTTTTTTTTTACCGTGGTTAGTCTTACCGCCATATGGCAGTTACACTGGTGAAAAGGTTAAAATAATAGTGCTATGACTTGCTGAATGTGTGTGCTGTCTAGTCCACCTAGTCCTTATCAGCCTCGTTCCAATTAATACCCATTAAATACTGATCTTTTAATTACTGGACAAGGCCAAAATTTCAAGTCTTAAATCTTTGTCTAGTGTAAGTTCCTACCTCATTCAAGATCAGCTCTATTTTAATATCCGCAGTGACTCGCTGTGAGCATGCTGTGGTTGTAAGTCGCGCACTCGAGGGGTGTGGTTTTGGTAGCCGGAAGTTGAAGGACCAGATCTGCGGCGAGGTGGCTGATCAGTAGAGGATTCACACTGCGGAAACTCTTTCTTCCTAACACAGGTCTAACAAACTCGTAAATGTTAAGGTTCAATTATAAATTCGTCCTTCATTAAATAGTATTATTCAATACACCCTGCTTTACACTTGATCATTGACACACCTACATCCTGTGTTAGGCCACATCTACTTCCTGGCCTAACCAAAAAAATTTAAATCCAAGTCGGCCCTGGTAATAACTAATTATATTGTAACGATGGTTGTACACAGCTAGCCCAGAGCATTTTTTTTTTAATTTGTGATCTAATTTGCTTGTTCTTGGCTTTGCAGTGTTCTTGCCTATTGTTTTTTATTTAGAATCGGTATCATGATTGTAATGCAGTAGCGACTAGTCATTATTTGCTTGCTACTTACTCAGTATCTAGTAGATATAACATGCTCATAGTAAATACAGTGTTTGGTTATGAAGTACCTGTGTACCTCTGCATGCGTAGGAGTCAAATATCTTATCTTCTTCATTGCTATTGTTGATTTCTTCTGTATATAGTGTTAATATGTCAAATCATATGTTTACCAATACAGAAGGCAAAAATGCCAGAAAGGATGGAGCTGCAGCACTAACTATGGCAGCCAGTGTGAGATATCAGGCTCTTGATGTGGAAGAAAAGACCAGACTAAATGCTGTTGCATCAGAACTGATCAGTAGCTCGAAGAATGAAAGAAGGCACGAAAATTTTTAGAATGATACAGAAGAAGGTATTCAATATTTTTCTGTGATTTTAAATACAATTGTAGTTTTAATAACTGGCGGAAAGAAATAAGTTGACCATTTCTATTTGTATCTACTTCTGATAGTAAGCCATGGCGGTACAAACTGTTCACACTAATTGTGGTGTTATCACCAGCAATTACCAAACCTACTTGCTTATATGACAAAACTATAGTTGTTAATGAGTGGTGCTTTTTCTTTTGTATGTATGTAGATGGAAGGGCTGCAGAATATTGGATACAGAGCATTTGCCTATGGTTTCCTTGCGGATGACATACAGACAGCATATACCACTACATGTACAAAATGTACAGAACCTCAAGTGGTTGATTCATGTGATCATTGGTACTTGTTGGTAAGTTACATGTAGGTAGTATGTGTGGTCTTTCAGAGTCTGCTATATTTTTTTGGCAGTTGACAAATAAACAAAAGTTCGGGTGTTTTAGGTCAGCCCAGGGCCTTGCCTGATTTTTAACCCTATCGACGCCAACTTTCTTCAACACTTCGGGCATCTTTTAGAATTCAAATTTGATTTTTGAATTTTTACCGCAAAGCAACCGCAAAAGTTCACAAACAAACAGCCAGGCTATAGCCTTATAACAAGTAGCAAACAAAATAAGCTTCCAAAAGCCTGAAAATTAACTGGAACCAGCCCAGCCCGTCTTACAACAGGTTTTGAGGAGTATTCGAGGAAGGCTTAATCGATTGCTCTCGATGTCCAGTGAGAAAAACTGTATCCATAATTCTTCCAAAATGCTGAGGGACTCTCTATAGGCTTCATACTTTCTTTTCTGAGTGTTTAAAGTACATGTATGTAGGCAACAAAAATATTGGGTGCTAGGCGTTCTGAACATTCTCGGTCAAAAACTTTCTCAATCTCCATTTTCAGAAATTAAAAAAAAATACTTAACCTGTCCGTACAGGCTCAATATTGTTTGTAAGGAAAGTACAACGCCTACTCTACGTGTAAACAAGAAATGACGGCTTAATCTAAAATAGATTTTTTTATTTTTATTTGGAGAACGTGGACCTGTTCTCGCCCGCATGTATGCGGTTATGGCGTCGAAAGGGTTAAAGCCGGAAGGTCATTACAGAATTATCTACAGGTTTATTACTGTACTCCATTTGTTTGTTTAAATTAAAAACCTTACCAACTACTCACATGGGCGGGAAAAAATGGGTTGCACATATGCAAAAAAAAAAAAGAATATTATGGAATCTTGATTGTGTTACCCTGTGACTCTCTTGCCAACTTTGCTATGCCAGCTAGTTGACAAACTTGCCACATACATGTACATTATATAAATGCATTTAATTACATTAGCGGTCAAAATAAAGTTCCCACAACGATGTGCCAAAGCCGCTACGCTAGCAAACCACACAGGCAGAAAAGTCGTTCCATCTCCAGTTCAATTAGCTGCTCGTATTCCGGTGGAGATTGTTTAAAAAAGCCGTTTGATCTCCATTAAATTAAAATTACCGCACGTATTCCGGCAGAATTGAAACGTGCTAATAATAGAGTCGTGTAGGCGGAGCCTTATCCACCCAACTTATAACGGGAACGTCTATTGGTTCTTCGAAGCCGCCGCCATGTCGGTAGTACTGTATCTTAGCTTCTGTTCTTCTCGCAAGGAGCTCACCCGGCGAGCTAGTGCTTTGTTTAAGCTAGGGGAGCTTCTACTTCACTCCAGTTTTAGCACGAAAGTAAGTTGAGACTCTGTGAAAAAAATTCGTAACGGCTTATGCTGGTCTTTCTCACTCTGAGCCCTGGCTGGAGGTTTCCACGGCTGGTACTTTCAACGACTGGTACTTTCAACGACTGGTACTTTCCAGTTACTGCTTAATTTACAGCATTGCATACAAATTATTATGAACTGATGTTCTTGTCTTTATCTATTTTTAAATTATTTTATTATTTCAAATTTAATTTAAAAAGAAGTCTACAGTCAACTGAGATACTACACAAAAACTTTCACAGTAGCTACTGTGCATCTAATCCTTTTGGCCATGGCCATGCTTAAAGTGAAGAAATCCTAATAGGTGGTGTAGTGCAAATGGCTGGGTATGTGTTCTGAAGGATTAAAGTGAGCACAAAAGAAAAAATGTACAAATGTTATTGAAAGTAAAAAAAAAAATCCCAAAATGTAATTTATGACCCCAGTGTGATTTTGCTAGAAAGCAACAACTTGCATGGAATTTAATCTGAGAAATTAAATTGTGGCTGAATGGCAAACTTGCAACCCAACTCAATAGCGCTTATTCATTACTATTATTCGTTTAAATAAAATTACGGTCGAGGGGGTTGCGCGTCAATTCAAGTGATTTGTAAGAAATGGTTCATTTCTGTTGTGTACCTGCCTGCTCCAACAACTCTAACCGTGACAAGCATCTATCGTTCTATAGTTTGCCGCTGAACAGGAAGGCTTTGTTAAAGCAGTGGATCCATGCTATCGGCCGAAAACAATTACCTATAAACCGGCACACCCGTATTTGTAGCAGGCACTTCGTGGGAGCAAGTAAACGCTTATTAAGACCCGACGAAATTCCTTCACTACATTTACCTCGGTCTTCTCGATATACTAAGCCTAGAAAACCTCCCAAAGAGCGCATCAATTCTCGTAGTATCAATGTTTGTGACATTGAGGAGCCTGAAGTGGAACTGAAAGAAATAGCCACACAAACAGAGGCTAGTGGTACAAAGTGTGGCTGTGATTGTAAATTAGAAAGCCTAAAGAATGAAGTTAGTATACTGAAATTGAAATGCCAGGAAAAAAAGTTTAGTCTTTCAAATATAAAAGACGATGATTTCAAAATCTTGTTCTACACTGGTTTCCCCAGTTATGCTACTTTAATGGCTTGTTATGAATTTCTTGGACCAGCAGTACACTCCCTTATATATGATGCAAGTAAGGAAGTATTGGAATGTGGAACTACTAAACGTTATCGACCAAGAGCTCTTTCTCCTGAAAATGAATTTTTTTTAGTTTTAGTTCGGTTACGTTTGGGACTGATGGAACAAGATCTAGCAGATCGCTTTGAGATCTCACAGTCAACTACTTCCAGAATAATTTTAACCTGGATAAATTTTCTCTTTCTGAAATTTAAACAAATTCCAATCTGGCCTCCAAGAGACTTCATTCATTCACACATGCCTCGCCAATTTAAAGAAAAGTACCCTACGACACGTGTAATTATTGATGCCACTGAAATATTTATTTCTCAGCCTTGACTGCCGGAACTTCAGCAGATGACATTCTCAAATTACAAAAACCACAATACCTTCAAGGCATTAGTAGGTATTTCGCCTAGTGGAGCAATTACATTTGTGTCAAAGCTTTTTCCGGGCTGCATATCAGATAAAGAACTGACAAAACAAAGTGGATTGCTTGATCTTTTGGAGAAAGGTGATTCTATAATGGCTGACCGTGGATTTGATATCGAAGAAGATTTGATTATTAGAGGTGTTAGGCTGAACATTCCACCATTTCTGAAAGGAAAAAAACAGTTTGAGGAACATGAAATTATTGCTACCCGAAGAATTGCTTCTCTACGCATCCATGTTGAAAGAGCTATGGAAAGAATTAAAAATTTTCACATATTCGACAGAGTATTACCTGCTAGTTTGACTGATATTGCTGATAGACTTTTTTTTGTTTGTTGCCTTCTGTCAAATTTTCATCCCCCCTTATGTCATTAGCCAATAATTATTCAGTAATTAAAGTTCAATTTGTAATCACAAATTTTTAATGTTGTTTGAATTCACATTAATGATGATGATGAATATGAAATTTTGCAGAATGAGTCACAAATAATAAGAAGGTTTATGAATGGGATAGCTCAACTCCTTTAACATAACATCTAAAAAATAATTGTCAAGTTTTGTAGCTTTATTTTCTTGCCATTGCTTGTCCTGTACTACACGTTCCACGAGGACACCTTTTAAGGTATAAATACAGAAGTCACAAAATGCAGCTTTGTCTCCACACACATAAAGTTGCAACTGAATTTGGTGGTAATATGAATGTTCCCTCTTTAAGTGCAATTTATTGTTGATAAGGGAACAATAAAAAGACTGATCTTCACAGGCTTCATGAGGATCTATGTCTGCCTTAGAATATGGGCATTTAAACTCAGCTATGCCATCAGGAGGAGTACTAGAGGGGTCATATATCCAAGCATCTGGTGATGCACCAAGCCATCCTTTCAGTGAATGAACAAAAAAGCCACACCTATGTGCAGTTAATCCACTATGGCCATTAGCATTCATGTACTTTGTGTATTCACGACATGCATCATATTCATGTTTTCTACCCCACTGAATTGGTTTAGGTACAAATATAAAAGGTTTAGGATACAGGCAATTCTGTAATAGTGAAATGCTTTGCTCCTTTTGTACCAAAATGCGACCACATTTTGAACCAGTAATTCTATTTTTTCTTGCCTCAAACCAAAGTGGGTTTTTTGATTGAGATTTGGTATTTTTCTGTAACTCTTCAATTTGTGCTTCAGTCAAGGTAAGTTTTTCAATGATACTCTCACTTCTAAGGTGTAATTCTTGTTCAGAATAAGGGCAAATTTTCAGTAAACCTTTACTTGGTATGCTTTCAGATGGTTCATCTTCAATGGTCACATTAGTGTAGCAGTGGTCATGTTGAATTTTTTCCACAGGTGGTAACAGGAGAGTGGTAAACGCACTTTCTTTGGGTAAAACTAGTAAATCGCAACGCAATTTTTCTAACGACAAAGAACTCTTCTGCCTTAATGATATTGGACGAGGATCAAACAAAATGTGAGCTTTTCTGGATGACTTAGTCAATTCTCTTCTTCTAGATCCCAATTCGTCAACCGGAATAGGAGTAACTTTCTTAGCTCTTGGCCTGTTCCATGTCTGCAAAACATCTGTACATGTACTGGAATCTGATCGCTCAAAAACTTTACAAAAATCAGATATACCATAAGTTAAAGCAGAAATATGCTTACAGCTACCTTTAGGGCCCTTGCCTGCTGGACATCCACAAGCAGCATACAAAATATCACTAGAATTCCCCTTAAGTCCAATATAGATGTTGTATACTCGGTCCTTTCTCATTTCTGGCAGACAAATACATCTAATATAAATCATGTTCATGGATACGCAAAATTGAATAGATTGGACATGTCCACAGCGAAACAGATATTCAGCAGACTTATTAATAGCCTTGAAATCGTCTGCAGGAAGCCCATCATGTACAGATCGATTTACGAAGTAGGTCACTATATGACTATTGTTAAAGTTCAACTTAAATTTACTCTCAATACACTTGATATCTTTCCAACCATCCGTTGGAATATTATAAAGTGGCATGTCTGTAACTGTACTTGGTGTAGAACTGCAAGATGGCTGTTGATCTAAACCCTCTCTAATATATGCAGCCACTCTACAACAAACATAAATGCAGCAATAAATTATATCATGTATGCAAACAATGCATTACTAATGTTAGCTAGTTTAAAATATAGCAATATAACCACCAGTTCTCCAGCTATGTTCACAGAACAAGAACTCTATATCATGCTAGCTATAGCTAAATGTTTAACTAATTGTTCTGCTCTCATCTTGGTAGCTACAAATTTTAGCTAGCTATTACTTTGCTTACTACATATTATAGCAAGCTAAATTATAATACATCATTACCTCGCAACAAGGTCAGCCTTTTTCCCCTTAGTGGACTTTTTTCTTTCCTGAAGCCATAGTTTCAATTCTGCCACTTTGAGGTCTGCAGGATTCCTTCCGCGTAGGGACACCACAGTGGTTGCCCCTGTTGCCATAGCTAGATAGACACTACTGGCGGTCGTATTGCAAAGGATTCTAAATGACGTGCAACCCCACCGACCGTAAGTTTTTTTATGCGAATTGAAAGTAATGAATAGCTGCTATTACATTCACTGAACTAACTATGGCTAAAGTTGCTTGTTGACACTGCAAGCCACAAACCACCACTAAGGTGTAGATAATGAGTCCAGCAATATGCATGTGGTGGTTTGTACCCATTCCTGTGTTATTCAGGTAAGTTCCTGTCAATCTTCTGCAAAATAAACTAAACATAAGAACAGTGTTCCTGGTCATCCTGATGAAGGCTAATCTTAAAGATATGAACCATTTTTCTCATGTAGTAGTAAACCACACTAACAGCAAAACAAGGAGTGTGTGTGTGTGTGTGTGTGTGGGGAACTAACTAAACATAAAACGCAGTTGTTCCTTTGTCACGACGATGAAGGCTAATCTTAAAGAATATTAACCTTTTTCTCGATGGAGTAGTAAACCCACACTTAACAGCAAAACAAGGTGTGTGTGTGTGTGTGGTTGTTGGGGGGTGGGGGGGGGGGGGGGGGGGGGTCGTTCAGTTATTTTCGGTTTTGTTTCGGGGGGTTTGGAAGGGGGACATGTTAATAAAAAGCAGCCTTCTGGGGACCTAATAACAGTTTCTTCCGTGAGATTTTGTGATCAATATTTATTGTCAGCTTTCAACTTCCATTGTTTCTGATTGAAAGAACCTAGGTAAGTCCCATAGAAATTGTGAAATAAAATTGAAATTTTTTAAATTAAAATAGATTAGCAAAATCAGAGTAATGAGTGCTAGAAAATTTATCAAATCAGCTATGGCTCAACAAAGTAAGTGAATCAACATGAATTTGGTTTGATGGCACTGGTTTGTTTGTTTTTTTTTTTGGTTTTGGTTTTTATTTCACAGAATATTGTTTAGTGTATTGGCCACGAAAGGACTCTGTATCAGTAGTACCCAGAAGTCAACTTGTTAAGGGTGATATGGAGGGTGACAAGTGCAGCCTGAAAATAGGACGCCAAGTATATGAAGGAGAAATATTAGGAATTGGTGAATATATTGGAGTGTTACGCCTTAGTTCACAATACAATAATAACCGTACTTTAATCACCCATAAGTGTCCGACATACTTTTGACAAAATACACATACACATTATGCTTAGGCACTGAACTGGAAATGGATAGGCTTGCTGATGCGAAGGATTGCGGCAATGCACAGTTTACAGATGATGTAAAACAAGTGGTTCGAGTACCGAAAACTTATGAGGACCTTTTTTTATATACATTGAACTTTTTTTTTTTTTTAGTTGTAGAAAAAGGTCTAGGGAGGGAAATTCATCAACAGCTGGCAAGAACCTTTGTACTAGTCAAGTTGGTATTATGAGTATGAAGTATTCATAGGTTTGGATGCAACTGCAGCAACTGATGCTCATTTGTTACAGGTATTTCACTGATAATGACAACACTGACCTCATTATTTTTAAGTCCTAGTGGTTTGTGTGTCAGTGATGGGATAGTTGAAGTCACACTTGTTATGTACTCATCATGTAATAGGAGTCCACTGATCCCCATCACATGTGTAGTAGGAGTCCACTGATCCCATTCACATGTGTAATAGGAGTCCACTGATCCCCATCACATGTGTAATAGGAGTCCACTGATCCCCATCACATGTGTAATAGGAGTCCACTGATCCCCATCACATGTGTAATAGGAGTCCACTGATCCCCATCACATGTGTAATAGGAGTCCACTGATCTCCATCACATGTGTAATAGGAGTCCACTGATCCCCATCACATGTGTAGTAGGAGTCCACTGATCCCCATCACATGTGTAATAGGAGTCCACTGATCCCCATCACATGTGTAGTAGGAGTCCACTGATCCCCACCACATGTGTAATAGGAGTCCACTGATCCCCATCACATGTGTAATAGGAGTCCACTGATCCCCATCACATGTGTAATAGGATTCCATTGATGCCCATCACATGTACATAGACATACAACTGTAGCAATCTGATGTCTTACTTTCCATAAGATATATTGACAACTAGCAGATTTCTCTCAGTCAAGCCACTTTCAGTGTGGCTCTCGACTCTTCTAGACTTATTCTTATGCTTATTTAGGACACTCCAAAAAAAGCAAAAAAAAGTTCAGAGTGACAATGATCAAGCCTTAAAGCCCACAAGCCGATAACTAGAAAAGAAAAAAACAAATCATGTGGTATGTATTAAGAGTAGTTCACATCACTGCTAACTACAAGTTAATTAATAGGAATCATTGAAGCCGTTACCACCCACCAAGTGACTACTCCAACTATCCACTTTCCTGGCCAGATACATATTACCAAATATCTCTAGTAATATTTGCCCACAGATACATCAGAAGAGATAACTTTAGATTCTATATCTGTGCTCTCTGAAAGTGGTATGCATTGAAGTAGCTTGATTTTCTGCAAATGACATAAATCTTTATTGCAGATACCAGTAGTGTTAGAGAAACTATCGCTCCATCAACTGTAGATGGTGAGCCATTTTATCTAATAGACAATCTATATAATATGTAGGTGTAAATTATAGACACAAAACTTACTTCTGGAAGTGAATTTAGTGAAACTGGTATGTAACTTTAAAATACCATAACATTGGCTGATTACATACACAGATCCTCTAACTCTTGAGCTAGAAGTCTGTGAACTCAGATCCTTGCTCAATCAGCAAGCAGAGGAATTGAAGAATGTCAAAGCTACAATAGCTTCCCTGCAAGCAGAACTTATTTTTACAAAAAAAGATGTTACCATAATATTACAATCACTATTATCTCGTGCACCCCACTCTTCCAACCTCAATACTTCATCCACATCTATTATTTCCTCAACTGTTTATTGTTCATCTTCTGCAAGCATCACTGCTCCTTTATCATGTGTAGCATCCTCATATAGCACCACAACATCACCCGATTTAACTGTTTATTCACCTCTTTCACCTGCACAGTTCACTATTCCATCCACCTTTGCAGCATTCACCCCAGAATCAACAGTTAAGAATTTACCATCTCCTTCACCTCCACCATACACAATTCCATTCACCACCACTACATCAATTACTTTACCAACACCCACCACTAAACAAACACCCACTACCACACCACAAGCCACTACAACATCACAAGGCTCTACTCCACCACAAGCACCATCAGTCTGGACTCCCACTACAGCAAACTCTTGGAGGCCTCCAAGGATGGACAACAACCAACTGGAGTCTGTTGAGTCCATTCTGATGAAGAATTCCAATTTAATTAAAATCTGCAAGATAGGGAGATTGGCTTGCAAACTGGCACAGCATGCAATATTTGGAGAGCATGTTCTGAAACAGTGCACTCCACTTGGTAGAGGAGACCTTCCTGCCCTGCCTCATGAAGAAATGATGAAGCTAAAAGGAATTCTCCAAGAGCAGTTCCCTCTATTTTGTCGCAACCCAGCCGAGCTTGAAGAAGTTTGGGAGAGTGCTGTCTTAGCTATTCAGCATTTATGCAAAAAACTTAGAGCTAAACCTTAAATACACACACACATATATATTTTGTTATCATAATTTCATTTACAAATAATTACATTACAAGAATAAAAATTAATTTTTAACAAGTACTGAAATGTTTAATAACCCGTAGCACATCCATTTAGCTAATTCAATAATTTTGGGCACAACTTTACGTAAATGTCTTATGTATTTTGAACATTTTTCTTTGTTGGCATACTTCTCGAATTGGGAAAAAGTTCTTGGAAGATAATGGTATTCACTGATGGAAAACTCCACCAGAATCCCCAGATGACAACCCTATAGAGAATCTTTGGCACGAGTTAAAAGGATTCATCCATAGGGAAGTCAAGCCTAAGAACAAGGAGGAACTTATTGAGGGGATAATTGAATTTTGGAAGGCTGTTAGGGATCATTGTCTTGTCCATTGGCGAACACATCATGAAGAAAAGGTAATAATGTTTGCTCCAGAATTTGTACATATAAAGGGGCTTTTAATATTCCACTAAAAATACAAATTCCTGTACTACCCTTCGTGCTAATGCCTGCCCATACATGAACTTTCACAGGATGCTTTGCCCTATGCAATACACAAATACAATAAGCATTATATAAATTATTAAAATAATTTTTATTACCTTGGCTTGTTCTTAGGTCCCAATCCTTTTTTGTGACAGCAGAAGCACCATGTGTTTCGAACCGCACAGTGCATTCTTCAGTCCAGATGACATCTAAAAACCCATTCTCAGTCTCATCAAGGACCTGCTTAGCCCATTCCAATCTCTTCACCAAATACGTCGAGCAGCTTTTCAGGGGATAATGTATCAACGAAGTTGTTGGCGTTTTTTTTTGTGCAATTACTTTGAATAGTCGCTCTACTGGGGAACTTTATTTTGACCGCTACTGTAGCTACTATGAACGGCAGAGTTTTTGAAATTATGTCTGGTAAAGGGTCCCAATACCATAGTAACCTTTCGCCACAACATTTTGGACTTGAAAAAAAAACAACAATAAGTTCTAAAGAATTAATTCACAGTGCTGAGTCAAACAGTAAGTTTTTAAGACCTAAGTGTGTCTTGCGGATTTAGAAACAGCTCGGTACAAATGAATAAACAATTAAGTTTCCTTGAATGATACGGGATCACTAAACTGAAAGATTCAGTTTAGTGTAGGGATGGGAAGGAGTACGAAGCAAACACCAAAAACCCGAGGGTCATACAAAATAACATACATACATCCACACATATTATATTAACAAACAAATCTCCCCGATTTTCAATTGTGTTACCCCTGAGAGTGTCTCGCTCACTTCGCTCACTCACCAATTAGTGGCAGTGGTAAGTTATCTTGATTATTGCTCTGTTTGTCATAGCTATACACCCTGTGCAGCACCACTGTTCACTAATAAATTTTCATTCAATAGTCGAAGTTGAAGAGAATACAATGTTAAGTCTTGTGTTGGTAGTGTATATCCAGTACACAAGTGTGTATATGTGTGTGTGTGTGTGTGTGTGCATGTGTGTGAAAGTGTTATGTGTTCCTGCCACTGCTTTTTTTTATTTTACTTTTTAAAAAATTGGCTGTTTGTGCTATTGGCCGACTGCTATTTTTTTTCAGGAGCTACAGGTCATTTAGATAGCCAAAATTGTTTATTTTTTCCCTAATTTATCAGCTAAAAATTAATGGTTGCATACAGATCTTGTAATGGCAAATCAGCTTTTATCAGACTTAAGGTTTAAAATTATTTACATATACAGCCAATTTTCTCGTCCTAACAGCCAAAATTATGTTAATTAAAACTTATCCCGACAACTTCTTGCCGTTACTTGTGCACAATGACTTACATACCATTTGTGCTGAAGCACATTACTATTTATCATATCCTATACCACTTAGTTAGTTCAATCAGTTCGCTTTTCTCTTACTTTTCATGTATTAGAATGCACACACCATAGCCATCATCGTTAGTGAAAACGCTACTGTTATTACTATGAATTATTCACGAGTAGTTGTCACTGACACACAAATGTACTATTTACAAATTCTTTCTCAGCCTTCTTTTACTCATTCTCTTCTCTCTCTTTCACAGGCTTTTTTAAACAATACAGAATTAAAAAATATTTGGTCACCACTGGGAATCGAACCCAGGACCGCTTTTATAACGCCAAGTGCTCTGCCACTGAGCTACGACGACCACCCGGTGAACAAATACTCCAATTCTGTATTATACTGTTAAGGGGTACTGCTATGGTACAGAGATGAGTAAAAAAAATTCAACGAATAATAAGAATCTTTGAAAAAAGAGAGATTTCGTTGGTCTGTTGAGAGTGAGACTGTAGCATAGCAGTACCCCTTAGCAGTATAATACAGAATTGGAGTTTGTTCGCCGGGTGGTTGTCGTAGCTCAGTGGCAGAGCGCTTGTGCGTTTGATTCCCAGTGGCGACCAAATATTTTTTAAATTCTGTATTGTTTAAAAAAGCCTTTGGGAGAGAGAGAATACATCTAAATATACGATTATATAGATAGTAATGACATGATAAGAATATAGTTGGCAATTCCATACCTGACAACGAGGAACAAAGAGAATCAAAGGTCTGCTTGGCTAATTTTGCATTTCAATAGCCTTATTCCACCGATTACTGAGCAATGTTGCTGAAAGAAAAACAACGTTAAGTTGTAATTTAACTAGCATAAAATACAACAGTGCCAGAAGCCTTACCAAGTTTGTTCTTGGTTATGAATCAGTACCACAGAGCGTGTGTGAGAACATCAATTCTATGTGAAAGCCTCGTCTCCTTGGTCATCTTATGTAAACCTCTAAGAAATGACCACAAGCGCTCCATCACCTCACCGTCTGACAGTCCAATACCATCAGTGTGAAGTGGACTGTATATAACTTTGAGGTGAGGGGTGAAATAACAGCTTAAGACTACTGAGGATACCAATCTATTGATGTCATTGGCTATTAGATAATGCATACAAATGCAATGCAGTTTTAAATATTTTTATTCACCTGACAAGCAGCATTGTGACCGTAGGCATGAAAGGAAGGAATGGAAAACTTGACACGGTCCAACAATATTTTATTCTTGCTAGCCTTGAGGTGCCTGACTAGGGTACATGAAATATCGTACATGATATTCATGTCCACTGATGCTGCTACACGCTGCACGAGCTCCTCCACTAGCCACACAGCATATGACACCCTAAAATGAGGCAATGTTTAACTTCCCACTAAAGTCTTACTATTACATTTTACCTTTCTCCATGCTTTTGCGCCAAACACGCTAGCAAATCAAGGCAAGGAACCGTTATGCACCAATGTTTATATAGTTTCTATATATGCCTAGCTATCTCTTCCAGCCTCTTTTGTTTATCTTCACAATTATTTCTTAATTAGCCGGCTACCCAAAATTATACCTTGTATTTTTTTAGGAAGGTGATTCATTTCATTATTTTGTTCAAATGCTCACTGTGAAGAGTATCCGATACAAACCACCTTATATCACTAGATTATTGATACACTAGCTATTATGCTGTATAATTGAGACATTTTACCACTGGCATATGCTTATTTTGTGAGCTATTCATATTGTAGATTGAAATAAGCTAAATTTACTGTAACTTTATTGTGAACTATGTGATATGATATAGCAGTTTAGATGTATAGAATGATAAAAATTACAAAATTAGATAATTAGCAAGGTTTATGACTGCAATGAATTCAATAGCATACCAGACTTTTGCACGCACATGTCTTTAGGATGCATGCTACCAAGTGAACAGTAATCTGGTACATACAGAAGGAAAAAAAGTATTTGTGTGAGTATATGTAGTGAACCAAAGGATATAGCTTTCGCTTCAGTGGTAATGACAGTCTTTTGTGTGCTCTTGGCTTACTAAAGGAGGGGAGGATCTGCTTTTGTAAGGCTGGTGTGATGAAAAAATAATACCTGTATTTTAGACATTCTGGAATGTATAATTTAAAATAGAGTAAGATTCCTCAGATTGTAACATACATATCTGAATGCTCTGAAAAATGAAATATACATTTATAGCTTGTGATGACAAACAGATACAACTACATTATAGCTTGTATTTCATAGCTGTATTCCTTCACAGCAGCCCATCAGTTATAGTTATGAAATTCAAGTTTTGCAACAAATTTACATAACACACTTTCACTGAAACATATTAAGGAGCATAATAAATTCAGATAGCACTATAGCTATCACATTAATGGAATAAACAATACAATATTATTCTTAAATTGTGATTGAAACTGAGAGGTAGATGTAGAAGCATTTGATCCTGCATTTAGGGGGGAGGGGGGGGGGGGGGGGGGATGCTTAGCTACACAATAAAGTAAATTAAATTTTATATCTTACCTTGTGAAAATCAATACATTCATTTTGAACTCTGTACACTGCAAATCAACAACAAGAACTACGTTCATTAAATTTCATACCTTTATTATTCAACCTGAGTAGCAAATATTCTACAGTCAATTCCATTTGTCTGATGATGAATATTCCACAAACAACATTCTTAATCCAAGACTGACAATATGTCACAAATAAAGCTAACCTTTCATGTTTCATAGGACCATTTGTGGAATTCTGAAGAAGCTATTATTCTTTTTTTAAAATCTCAATGAAAAAGTCCCTTTTTAATAAAACCACTCACATACAGCTATGAATACTGTAAAAAATAAATGAGTTTTATCATCCTCATAGCATAAGTGTCAGCTACATCATTTATGGTGGATAAATGCCAGAATGTAATCATGACTTTATATATCTTCCTAGGAATTAGTAAAGAGTATAAAATGCCAATCAGCATTGTAAGTCTCTAGTTTACCTTTCTATACCAACGTTATGTTCCACTATACTCTTTTTCTATTAACTTCTTCCTAAAGTGTGAACTCATCTCAAAAACATTTTCCCAATCTATTAAATCCACAAGAAAATAGTGCATAACAACACGAACTTAATACATGTAGCTATGTTACCAGTAAATACACTGATTTTATTTGGATTGACTGCTTACAAAGACGTTTTTGATGACAGTATGATCTGGAATACATAGGACAGATAATAAATATAATATAATTGGCAACCTAAACAGGCAATCCCTGATTGTTAATCAAGCACTGGCACCGACTCAAGGAAGGAAAGGGAATAAGAACAGCTGTCTATTAGAGATATATTTTATCACTGTAACAAATTCAAGTATAACAATGTGAAATACCTTACCATAGTAGATAACACTTGTGCTACTATAAGACACTGATGATGAATGACAAAATGATAAAATAGTTCCAATCAGTCTATACACCATATTTTTTTCCACTTAGGACCATAATATTATTTGTTACTCAAATGTTGTATGAGTTAGTAATTGTGCATAATGCACTCTATATTAGAGCTCAACAATGCCATAGTGTGAGGCAAATTATCTAGTTACTTGTTCAACTGACACATTGCATCTGACGTGTGCTCATCCTCTAAGGCTTTGTGAACAATGTCACACACTCAGTTTCAACCAGGAATTCGATAATTCATATTAAAAGGAAATGTCACACCTTAACATAAAAATGATCACCAAGTTTTAATATGAACCTTTTTATCTGTTGGATCAAAACAAAATGAATTCATCCCAAAATACAATCATATTATTTATGAAATGAATACCAATCTTATCATGTGAAGTAGCCTGCAATTCAATATAAAGTTTGAATACGTCTGTAAAAAGGTTGTTTCGGCAAACCATACACATCACTATTATTAATAAAACATAATTATGTATACTGGCATGTCTAACATCATACACATGTCTACTTCACCATTACTTCACATTCAAGCATTGCCTTCACACTATCTCACAGGAAAAGCACACTATTATAAGTAACTAAATAAATCGGTCATCTTACTCTGATGATAGTTATTTTGTCAAAAGATAACAACAAGAGGAGTAAAACAATCATGAGCATCTAACTGGTCTCTGGGTAGGAGTAACATATGAATTGCTCCGTAAAATGAAAGACATGAATATGCTGATACAATTGTCTTAATTTAGTTTACACAAATAGTTCAAATCCAATGTCATTGCAGCTACCATGTAGAACTCTTATTCTAGCACTGTAATTTCTGTTTCCAAATTCATCAATGGCAGCAATCCTACTATTCTCAGAATCTGTTACTAAAACTAATTATGTCCATTTACATGTACTTTAAACTATAGCTATACCTTATAGCTAGTCTAGCTGCCCAGGCCCGTACGCAGGATTTTGAAAATAGGGGTTCAGAATAAGATATGTACCCTAAGTCATGCACAATGCATAAAAAAATATCAAATTTATATGGATATTATTAAGAAAGAATTTCAAACTTTAACAAAGAAAAAAAATTACATAAACAATAGTCTTGAGTTCTCCATTCTTCTTGGATGCTTGTGTAAAAACATTTTGTATACATTATCTATAACAATTTCAGTCTCATAATGAATATGTATATATAAGGGCCAAAGCATTTAGCCTTTGTTCAGTCTGAGTACATCTCAGATAATTGTTTTATCTCTTGAGAGCAGATCCTGACCATTCACATGAGCATGAACTTAGGGGAAGAGTGGAAAAGAGTTGAAGGAGGTGAATATATTGGGAAAAGTTTATGAACAGCAATTTTTAATTGACTCGGTTAGTGTCTTCGGACGATCTTCTCTGGTAACCAGGAAACATTTAGATTTCCAGCGACAAAGCTCTTCATCTACTATGTCAGCATTTGGAAGAGCATCACTATAAAATGATATTGTGTCATTCTTACTAAGCAAAGAACTGCTGGGAGAGATATTGCAAGGTAGCTAGTAGCTCTTGTATGTGTTGCTGCTTGCTCAGTATGAGTTGAAAACCTTGAAGTGATATCAGCTATAAGGTAATCAAGAAAAGGAATACAGACAGTTTTCTTGAAATAATTTTCTACTAAAGTATGTTCAGGGTTAGAACGACACCTCTGATGCTGACTTATTCGTGGCACTGTTACTGTGAAACTTGACTTCTCAGCAAGCCTGCAGCAATGATCAAAAAATATGCTTAGAGTAAGCATCAATGTCTTCCCTTAAAGCTTTCAATTCCTTACACGATTGCAAGACAATGGATGTTCCAGAAACAATATCTTTATCCTTCTTGGAGTTCACAACAGCCTCCTTGAGGTAGAGCAATGAACGATGGAGAGTAATCAAAGAGTAAAGAAATTCAAATGATTCAATGCCTGTTAAGTGAGCCAGTGCATTCATTTTATCTTCTGGTGTCCAGGATCCATTATTGTACAATGGAAAATCATCATCTCCATAGAGGATAACCTCACACATCTTGATTAAAAATGGATGTGCCAATGAAAAACGTTCCCAACCAACAATGTTCTCTACCCAGCGAGTAATACAAACATTGAGGAGAGGTACAGTAAAACGTCTCTTATCCGGACGTCTAAGATACGGGCAACTCTATTTTTCGGGCAGGTTAATCATAGAAAATTGCAATTAAAACAGTGGGCGAATGCAAATAATTTGTAGTTTTCAAGTTACTCCAATTAAAAATGTATTGCTTCTGAGATATGGGCAATTCCTAGTTACGGGCACCCCTCTGTCCCAAGCCGCCCAGATAAGGGACGTTTTACTGTACTCTATTTGATGGCTGTGTACCTTTTTCTATGATAGCTTTCAAAAGACCTTCTCTTTTGTCAGACTTCTTAACCCACAAAATAAACTTCATAATTTGATCGACACAATTTGCAATGGGTACAACAGAGCATGACTTAGTATCGCTGTGTCAAGTACCAACTTATTTCACATTACTTGATGGAGTCACCGTGACTGTTGCATGCTTTGTAATGTGTGCTCTTAGCAACTAGTGTCTGCTGTGTGTTCATTTGTGTTGTGTATTAGTTACGTGTCTCCGTTATTTTTATGTCACTTTTTCTATGGGCTGAGCCCTGGATATATTTACCCTTGTGCCTAGCTCAGACACAGAGTATTTTCTCATGAACCATGTCTTACTTGGATAAGACAGAAACCTAATTTTCTCTGGTTATTATTCAAGTTGGGCAAACTGGTATAGAAAATTCTCCTAGTGTGGTTTTCTCAGCACTTGGGAGTACCTGAGCAGCAGAGGAGACCCACAATGTGAATGGCCAGCACAATGGGTGTAAAGAGCCTTTGGCTGCTTTTCTCGAATTCTTGCTTGAACCCCCGCCTTTACTCCACTCATGGTTGATGCACCGTCATAACCCAGGCCACGTAAATTGCTCAAACTTAATCCAAGACTCTCAAGGGACTGTACAATAGCATTAGCTATGTCAACTGTTCGGGCTCTTTCCAATTTCACAAATGCAATGAATTTTTCACGAATTTCATACTCCTGGTCTATAAATCGCACACAAATAGGCAAATGCTCAACAATGGCTAGATATTTCATCTGCAATTACACAATAAAATATTGCTGCCTTCAATTCGGTAACTATACTTGCCAATATTACATCATGACCAATGATGTTAATTATATCATTTTGTGACCTTGGAGAGGTGTATGTAGCATTTTTAGCTCAAGGACTATTAAGATGATTGAACAGAATTTCATCAATTTGAACATAGTTTTTTAGCAATGCTAAAAAATTTCCTGGATTCTTATGGTGATTGACATCCTCGTCGTTGCCCCGCAAAGGAAGACCCTGCTACACAAATAAATAATGGCACGAACAATTTGGCGCAAGATGTCTTTATTCTCATTCATGCGTATATGAAGGGCACTAGTAGTCAGTACATCAATATGTCTGGCTGGATTATCAATAGTGCTTTTCAAAACATCAGCAGCTTGGAGGCAATGCCGGTGATGATTAGCCATAGAGTGATTATTCAAAGTATTATTCAATTTAACCCAATTTGAAAAGGGCCTATTAACAAGCAAACCTTTGTCTTTTCGTTGAGAAGATGGAAGGAGAATTGAGCATGGCCCACAAAACACAGCATTTAACTTTGGACTGTATAAAAGCCAAGGATATCTTTCCAGCCAAGAATTACTAAACGTATGGTTGTTTCCGTACAAGAATGTACTTAGAAAAGCTGTAGGTGGAGGAATGTGCTTATAAAGCAAAAAATACTTCTCATCCCTTGAAAGATTAGAAACTGCATGACATATATCATCAATGGATTTTGTTGGCTCTAGCAAGGTGCCAATATCGTTAAATGGAGTCTCAAGTCTTGAATGAGGCTCATCACTGCTGCTAGACATCATTGGAGTCACTATCACAGGTTGAGGTGAAGTATCAGGTTGTTTGACAGCACCAAGTTGAGTGATGCTGACACCATGTACAGGAACTGGTGAAGCATCAGGCGGGGTAATGCTCTCAGCTATAGGTACTAGCGAAGCATTAGGTTTGGCCATGCTCGCATATGGTAAATCAGGTCTAGTAGCACCAAGACTAGAAGATTCACCCTAAGAAGGCCCTAAAAATATTAACTAACTTGAACTGAGACTAATCATGCTATAACACACTTACCTCTATCCTCAATGGCAATTTTTGTAAAAAATGACCTAATATCTTTAGAGTTGTGCTTTCTCTTCATTTTGGTCAGTCTAGCTAGCAGCTGTGCTGTAGGTTACCAGCAGCTGCCTAGTTTGCAATTTACACCTTTACACCCATTGTGGTGACATTTTAAGTGACAAAAGATGAATATGTAAACTACAAACTAGGCTTATATCAAATACATTATTTTGGCTAATAAGTAAAATGTGGAGATATAAACAGTGCAAAGTAAGTTTGGAAATTAATTATTTTATGATATTATGAATATCATTATTTTCAAAGAGGGGTTCAGCTGAACCCACCTGAACCCCCCACCCTGTGTATGGGCTTGCTACCTTCTTCACAAATCTGGCAATTAGTGTGAAGACTTCCTAAGCTGGAAAATATTTTTTAAACAGAGCCTATTTTAGCAGAACATGTAAAATGCTTTATATAAAAATATGTTCCACCATTTATAATACCAGGAAGAAAACGTATCATACTGTTACAACGTGAGACTTATCGTCACAGCAAATCGACCACTTACCGTGGCCACGCCTATCCATCAACTACCGCGAGTGATGATGTTTACCTAGGCTAACTTACTCTCCCTTGTCGCTTCTCTCAAAATACTATCTTGTTAACTCATTTAGTCAGAAGAATAAATTATTGTTGTATATAAAATACACATTCAGAGTTGTTGAAACTATTACGCTATTGCAGGGATGGACAAAAAAGAAAAATTACCAGCAGAGGAACATGAAACCTGTAGATAAAACTCAATTTTTTTAACCAATGAGGAGCACATCGTGGAATGAGTATTTTAAGACATTTAGTGCAAGTGTAGGTAAAAAATTTATTTTTAAGGTAGCATGCACTTGTAATACACTATGATGTCATTTGATTATTAAGATTTAGAGGTTGTTTATGTGACAGTATTATGGTTTTGTACTGGATTTTGAGTTTGAGATGTATTCAACAAACATTAAAATCAATTTTATGTGTGTGTTCAAAGTAAACAGGGTCATAGAAAATCTAAATATGAATTTTTTTATTCATACAAATATTAATAGAATGAATCACATTTAATGTTTACCACTGAGCATCAATACCTATATGTGCTCACAATTTTCTCTCACTTATTGTACTCCACTAAACAGAATCTTTCGGTTTAGCAATCCCATATCATTCAAGGAAATTAATTGTTTTACACCTTTGTATTAGGTTGTTTCGGAATGACACAAGACACACTTAGGTCTTAAAACTTACTGTTAAACTCAACACTGACAGTAATTCTTTAGAAATTCTTCTTGTTGTTTTTAAGTCGCAAAATGTTATGGCGAATGATTACTGTGGTATTGAAACCCTTTACCAGACACAATTACACTCTTCCTTTTTTTTAGTAGCTGCCAGTGTTAGTTGTCAAAAGTTACTGGTAATTCAGATAGTCAGAGCTACAGAAACTCAGGGAATTAAGGTCCGTATGTGTTAGCTAATGTATAGTGTTATCAACGGTTATATAATTCAGCGAAGCGAGCGGAGCTGACTCTCTAATGAGTCTGCGATTGAGTTAGGTCTAGGAATTGTTTTTGTTCTTGCGTGGGCGTACGTGTGCACATTTTCTCCTTACGCGCTTGCGCGGGCCGGGTAACTTTCTTAGCAACATTTTGTTTTGTACCCGCCGTACGAAGTAGCGATGCCCAGTGAAACAAATTCTGCGAAAGAGAGACAAAACGTTGGAAACGCTCGGTCAAAAGCTTTGAGGGCGTTAGAAACTCCAGAAGAAAAATTGGTAAGGAGAGATATAAGAAATGAAAAAGACAGGGCAAGGAGGAGGAGAGCTAAAACGAAACAGAGACAGGTAGCAAAGTAAAGAATCTTTCTTTTTGAAAAGCCATTAAATGTTCCTAATTTATTTATTAGACTATTCCTGAGGATTACGGTACCAGGAGCCTTCATCATAGAAAAAAGCTACCACTATTGTTTTCTCACTTTGACAGTATTTTGTAGCCACACCAAGCATGCATGGAATAGCTGCAACTACAGGGAACATGCATCGCTCGCTTCGCTATTTTGTGCTATTAGAGCGCATCACTAGTACTTTTGGGAGACTAATAAATGCTTTTGATGTGTTTTGTTTGTGCACAGCCTCGCTGCCCTTTGTGCTCAAGCACATCACTAGTACTTTTAGAAATGAACTGATAGATTCCTTTGAAGTATTTCGTCTATGTGCAAGTGCAAGCTCACTTGCCATTTGTTCTCAAACACATCACTATAATTATTACTAATAATAAGACTGTGTGTGTAGTGGTATATTTCCTGCAGTATTGGCCCAACCGCACCATAAGCTATACACATTAAAGTATTGTTCCCCGAGAAACATGGCGAAAGGAACGAAATACAAGTACCAGACCCTTTCCCAACATAGTGGTTGGGTAAAGGGTCTGGCCCCCGTGAGACTAAACTTGGAATTAGTCTGGAGTAGCCAGTCCCTTTACCAAACTGCTATGCTGGGAATTGGTCTGGGGACATGGCCATGCCAAATTTGTTCTACTGCACATAATATTATTGTGGTGGTCAATTACCGTTAGCAAATTACCTGGAATAGCCCTGCTCAACTGCATATAGAAATTCCTATACGTTTCAGCCACCCTCTCAATGCTAGGTTTAGGCAATCATGGCTAATATGCGGTAGAAATTCAGGTATTAGGGAGTTGGGGCACACACTACATCCATATTCCTCTAGAACAATTCGGTATGGCCATGTACCCAGGACCTCTGCGGGCTACATGGGTCTAGCTCCGCCAGACAAACTTTGAATGTGGATCGACTCTACCTTTTCCCTCTATCCCTAGATAGAATCTTGGTCAGTAACACCATTTTTGTGAACGATTTAGCAGCTACATGGCCCTATGTGTTTTATTTCATTTACTAAGTCTTACATGCCCCTGCTGGACAGTTTCGACTGCATATGTACGAAGTACTATTCTAGTATTAATTGCCCACTGCAGGAACCGGCAATTTGTTAATATTTTGAAAAATGTAGTTATGTATACACTTTTAATGCACACTGACTTTAGTGTTGTTTTAGTTAACTATAACCAGATTTGGGGTATTTTACTTTTGGTAAGAATAACTATAACTAAGCTGTAGAGAACATGAAAAAATTAAAACTAAATATTTTAGAAGACAGTAAATTCGATAATAACTAAAACTACCAGTAGTAGTGGATGAAACTAAGCAATTTGTAGTGTAAACAATTCACCTTGAATTATGACATTATTAAATAAAGATATACATTGCCATCAAGTGATTATTCTCTAAACTATATACAGTAAAACCTCTGAACAACAACCAGTCTTGGGGACAAATCGTTTGACCTTTGTTGAGAGAGTTGCCTCTCTTCGGGAGTTCTTAGAGTATTATGCCAAGCAACAATGATAATCCATAATATAATAGAATAGACCAATGAACGATTTATTGAGGTGAAAAATAGTCAAATAATGATCTCTGTGTTAGTGATTTTCTTGCATATTTTGCTCGCCAAACCTGAACCTTCCAATGCCAGAGACAAGAGTGCTGTAGCATCAATTATTGGACATGTCCCCATTAACATAGCTCCAATTCTGTACCAGTTTTTAAGAAGAGAAGTCAACAAGGCTTTTGTTAAAGTTAAGGGTGAAAATGTGAACAGAGGTGGCGGCTATGGACTGGGAAAATACTCTGTGTTTATCGTTTATACGGTCCGCCACGGTATATACAAAGATTGAAAGATACTCTTAAACCACTGATCGCTGCTGGATATTTGTAACTAGCTATTAAGAACAATTATTATATATATTATGTAGCTATAATTTTACTATTTTGACCGCTCTAGGATATTTATCCCTGGCCGTTGTTAAGAATTCGGGGGTGGCCGTTCATCGGAGGCTATAAAACTATTGGAACTGTACTGTAAACGTTTCGTTCCACGAAAAACTACCGCTGTGGAGAGGCTGACCGTTCTTCGGGAGCCCGTTGTTGAGAGAATTCACTGTATACAATAATATATGATACTTTATTTATAATACCTAAAATTTTCATAAAAATATGCTATCTTGATGTTATTTAGGAAAACTACCAGTACTGCTTTCTTTAAGTAGTCTCATTATTGAATAATTTGAGAGACAACGAAAATTTACCAAAACTAAGTCAATTGATAGTATAACTAACTAAATCTTCTACATGACATTGAAGAAATACTAAAAACTAACTAAATATTCAGGAAGAATTTGGGGGGGAAACTAAAACTAACCATTCAAATATTTTTTTTAGTATGAATAACGAAAACTAAGATAATCTGGAATCTCTAAGCCAAAACAACACTAACTGATATAGCTACATTCGGGCACTTTGATAATTGCAAGCATCATTTTGATGCTAACAAAATTAATGAACATTGCCTCCTTTACAACTGATAACCTGCACACCTACCCGTATTACTTCACACTTAGCTAAGGTGGTATTTAACTTACTTTCCACTTAGTTTCCGTGCTGTTTCATATAGTTTCCATGCTATTTCACTTAGTTGCATGCTATTTCACTTTCACGGTGCAATTTCAATTTAACAGCAATTTATAACATACATTTTTTAATGGGCAATTTACTAGCCATACTATTATTAATATATATAATTATATTTATTCCATGCTAGATATCTTCACAATAATCTTTAGGTAGGTGATGTGGTAACGGCTAAGGAACTTCAGAGACATATCGACTGTAACACTTCTTGTCACTTTCATTCATGTACCACTTCACACCAATTAACAAATCTTTCATACCTATAATGCATGCATAAACACCATGGTTATGAGTACACCATATATTAGTCTATTCTTTCTGTAACTTCGGTCATTTCTTTGAGATTCATAAAAGTATCAGACTGGATCTTGCACTGCTACGCGTGCTCAGCCAAGTTATTACAGGTGACCTGTGAGATAACTCACATTATCACATAGTGTTACCTCATGGCTGTATCATGCAAGCTCATTACCCTAGCAGTTGTAGCCACAAGCCTAGCTTACCAGTTTTCAGGTTACACTCAGAGCCTACCCAACCAGGTTAAAGCAGCTGCTAAAATACCAGCTGGGATGTGGGGAGCCCCTAGTGTACACCAAGAGTTACCAATGAACTACTTCAGTGAAGATATCTAGCATGGAATAAACTACTTTTTACACTCGTCAGAGTAATATGGCTAGAAATTTCACTCTCAGGCTTTATTTTCACTCGCCTCTGGCTTATGAAAATAAATTAGCCTGCTTGTGAATATTTTGCCATATCATACTCTGGCACATGTAATAAGTACTA
>WLWD01001059.1_pt1 | contig 67776 bp, 38 predicted proteins | sample 6712731 | NCBI WGS metagenome assembly WLWD01 (sample SAMN12718690, study PRJNA576275) | sponge metagenome | isolation source: marine sponge | host: Mycale hentscheli | place: New Zealand: South Island, Marlborough, Capsize Point | collected 2014-11-01 | reverse complement strand
TAATACTTAGTTAATTTCTGCTGTCATGTCAATGTCAGTCTCATGATTAAGTTCTATATCATGCACACTCCATCACTGGGCATGCGTGAGCTTTTCTATATAATTGCCAAGTGTATGACCACAAGTTAGTCATTTTTTTCAGTTTATATCGGTTGTTAAATACGTTTAACTTCTGTGATCGTCAGGTGTGGGTAACTAGCAGTGTCTCAAGAGGCTGTAGTTATCCCTGACGTAGGTTGGTGATTAATTCTGGTGGCGACAACTACTTGCTGTTCCTAAAGGTGTACACGAATAAACCCAGTTCAACGTCACCTTTAGTCAAGTTTTAAAACATGTCTGCAAAGTTTTCTCAGCTGTAAGTTCCGGACAGTTTAATGGCAAGTATGCATGCCTGCTAGAGTGATAGTCATGATATCAATTCCGAGATGGAAGTACAATTTTTTCTCCGTCTTTTTTTTTGTCAATTATAGAGTGGGTAGAACTTAGCACTTCTCCAATTCAGGTAATGACAATACTTTATCAGCTCTGCTCAGCTAATGAACTATTCATGAACATACACGTCATTGGTAATTGTCTGCCACTATCATCATCATTACTGACACACAAGCATATTATTATATAGATTGAGTTACCCAAGGGAATGGTCAAATCTTGTGTGTACGGCTCCAGGATAAACGTGACAGACTACACCTAAAATAAGATAGAAAAATTTCCTATTATTATAATTATTTCAGCCAAGAAGGACTGAATCATTGAAAGAAAATATGACACTAACTTAAAAAAAAACTATTTTTCCTGTCATTATATCGGAGCCAAAAAAGTAATAAATCCCAGCATTTTTTAATATTTACTTTATTTAAAGTTACTACATTATTATTCAGCAGCTATAGTCAATTAGTGGATACTCAGCCCTCATCAAAGCCAGTCATACAAAAATTTGTTCACACAACCAGATTATACAAACATAAGATGTAAATTCCTTACCAAGTTGTTTTATATTCTTGAGCCGAAAAAACTCAGGAGTTTGAATAAATGCAATTTCTAATTTGTTCAGCGAAATGGTTTTATGAATTGCATCATTGAAGATCTTTGGCTGCAATATAATTTTACATAATACATTTTGTAGTGTTGTTATAAATGATATTATTTGTAAGTAATGTTACGTGTGTGGACTCTTTACCTTTGTTTCATTGTGCATTACATTTACTTCAGTATACTTTAACAAATGTACAATTCTGATTGATAGACTAAACATTATCATATTCCTCCTGATTCTACATGGTGGCAGCGGATAAATCGCTATACAAGGTCTAAGGATGCCAAAAGAATTTCTTTTGCACAAGCCAGATGATTGGGCAAAGTGGAAGGGCTGTCTTCAACAGTACAGATTAGCATCGGCACTAAGCAAGAAATCATCTTAATGTCAAATTAATACCCTTCTCTACTGGGACCAAGGACATTTTGAATGCCACCAGCATCAGTAAAGACAAAAAAATATTAAAAAGTGCTGAAGCGACCATATCCAAGTTAAAAAAAATCTTATTTATGATAAAGCCTGCTTTAACCAATGGAGCTAAGAAAAAGGAGAGTCCGTCAAAGTCTTCAAACTGCACTTAACCAGGTGGCCGACAGCTGTGAGTTTGGTTTCAAGTAGTTGCAGGCGTCAGAGACAAAACCTCATCTAAGTGGCTACAAGTGGAGCAAAAACTAACTTTGGAAGCTAAATGGCTGATTTGGAAGAAAGAAGCAGTAAAGGAGCAAGGAACAGTTCTAAAATTTTCAAAAGAGGCAGAAAGCCTTAGGACAGTTTATCATCAAGGGGTGGAATAAAAACAACAACTTAAGTTCAAAAGGACCTCAAGTCAGTCATGTATCACACTCAGGTAAAGGTGCAGACACTGTGGAGGAGAGTCACACTCATTTTATCAATGCCCGTTTGTCTCAAGTGTAATCATAAACGTCAGGAACACAGTCTGTCCCTGTTGTCACAGAAGATTTAGCACAGTTGGAGCCGCAAGGAGCCAAGGAAGGGCCAGACTTTACTCCAACACCACCAGTTCGGAAGGAGCTGAGAAGTCAAGAAGGATTAAAAAATACTTGTCAATAACATTAAGGTGCAGTTCAAAGTGGATACAGGGCTAAGGTTATGGCAATTAGTTTCTACATTGAAGTCACTTCTTGAGGTTCCTAAACTGAAGAAAGTATTAGGAGAGCCAGATTCTAAATCTTGGTCTGTTGTTGAAGTAGTAATTATGACATTTTCATTCAATGGCAAATCTTGCAAACAAGGATGCATACACCTTATAAAGCTTAAAAAAATAATTTGCTGGGTCTGCCAGCCATACAAGACCGAGAGATAGCAAGCTGATGAGATAATAACACATGCAGTGACTCTCAGTTGTTTTCAGGTATTGGCTCATTCAATCAAGAATACTTAATTAAATTGAAAAGATGGTGCAGTTCCACGTGCGACATTCACACCAAGAAAAGTTCCATTTGCACTTAAAAAATAAAGTGAAACAAGAGCTTTAGATTATGGGAGGCATAGAGGTTATCTCTCCTGTCATGGAACCTACCTTGTGGTGTGCTGGTATGGTAGTGTTACCAACAAATAACAGGGAAACTATGCAGTGTATTGAGGAAACTTCACCCTTTATTAACCATAGATGCAACTCTTGCTAAGTTGTCTGGTGCAAGGGTGTTTAGCAAGTTAGACCTCAATACAATGGCAGATCTAGATACTTCAAAAGGTGGGTTCTTTCTTAGGAGGAGTTGAAGTTCATATAGATGTCATCCTCATACACGAGGCTACCAAAGCAATCCCAGACCAACGTGTAAGTCAGGTTTTGCGACTTCAGAAGGAATTAATCCTAACAAATGTCAGTTTCACTGAAATCGTATTAATTTTTTGGGTCATGTTATAGATAGTAATGGTGTTGCTCTGACCAGGCAAAAACAGAAGCCACTCAGAAGATGTCTACACTGACAAATATTACAGAACTTTGAAAATGTTTTAGTATGGTCAACCACTTAAATAAGTTTTACCCAATATAACAGATTTGTCTCAGCAACTCCGGGTTCACAGAACGCATGGATGTGGACGAATGCCCATTCAGAAGCATTTCAAAATCTAAGGAGATTGTCTCAGACAGAATCTCACACAGAATTCTGGCTCTTATGACAAAATAAGGAGACAAAAGTCAGTGTTGACGCATCCACCTATGTGCTTGGATCTGTTCTTCTTCAATGACACAAAAAAACTGTGGCATCCGGAAGTGTCTGCATAATGTACTCTTTCTCAAATGGAATCACATTACACACAGATTCAGAAGGAGGCCCTGGCACACACAGATTGAGAAGGAGGCCCTGGCTCTCACATAATGTGAAAATTTTCAAATTACATTTTGGGGAAGTAGATACAGTTAGAAACAGGCCATGAACCACTCCCATTTTAGGCAAACATCTATAGACTGCCTTCCTCCAAGGGTAATGCGTTTTTGCTTTTGGTTAGCAAGGTTTCTGTATTCTGTGTACCATGGTACTTTCAGACTGTCCAACTAGATTGCTCAATTCGCAGTGAATATATTTCATACCCACCTCCTAGAAGGTGAAAGTAAACCGTTTAATCAAATTAGTGTTGTGAATTTCTTATAGCCTAGAGCCATGGTGGTACAAGTCGGTTGCACCCCTCTGTTTGGTCTATAATCTATTCTCAGGCCTTCGGTCCTAGGTTGTGTAAATCCCAAACCAACCTCCATGTTGTGCTGTAACCTATACACCTGGCAAAGGCTATGCCTTGCAGATGCACTATCACATGCTCCTCTACCCTACACAGAATACAACATTCCCATTGAAAAAGTAGATATTTTTGCTGAGACTGTCATGCCATCACTTCCAACTTATGATTGTCATTTGAATGAATTTCATCTAGCTCAAGCAAAAGATACAGAGTGTTCCCAATTTATGGAATATTGTCATTCTGGATGGCCCACCATACATAAGATTAAAATCAAAAAAGTTCTGGCAAGTCGAAGGTGACCTGGCACTGGCTCAAAATTTACTTTTCATTGGCAGCCGACTATAGTGGTCCTAATGATTATAAGACAGCAATTATTATAATAGTACCAAATTTTCTCATTATAACAGCCAATATTGTTAATTAAAACTTAACCGGCCACCCCAAGTTGTAGACAGAGCCAGTAAGAATCTTGAGTTAAAGATCAAGGAAGCTCTACACATACATATAGATGACACCTGACAACAACAAGTTTAACACAGACATAGGTTTAGAGCTTCCAGAATGCTGGATGTCTATGCTGTGTGCAAATCACCCTCCAGGATATAAACAGTAAGCGTACCCTCCAGAAATCTTGCCATTTACATTGTGTTATTATATCACCATGGAGAGTTTGACCACAGTTGACCCCTGAAGAGGACTTCAGCAAGAAGTTGAAATGTTGGGTCAAGTTTAGAATGAGAAAATTGCTATTATTATAATTACTTCAGCCGAGAATGACTGAATCACAGGAATTATTAAGGAACCTTCATAAAGGCCACCAGAGGATTGTCCATAGTAGAGCAAGAGCATCTAACCCTGTATGGTGGCCTGGAAGTACAAAAGATATAGAAACTTGAGTGTGTCTCAAGAATACTCCAAAACATACAGGTAGGTAAGATGTAGATATTCCACTACGCCTATGTTAATTCTTTTTCAAGCCTTGAGTAATTCAAAGAACAGTTCATCAAAACAATATGCTGACTTTAAGAAATACGACAAACCCATCCTCCCACCCACACATGCATCCACCCACTCACCCATGCACGCATCCACCCAACCATTGAACAAATGACCATTAAAAATTACAAAGTGTTCCTGTCTTATCAGCCACAAAACCACAGCTGCTTAGTGCAATTTGGGCAAAAAGTAACATTTGTCTCTTCTTTTAAGAGCAATTGAAGTAGAAACAGAATGTACAGTGGGAAAGTGGACTACTGTCATTGTATCAATGGTACAAAACCTATCACTTTTTTGATATGTTGTAATTAATAAATTGTCCTCAACAAATTGGCTATTGTTACCATTATAGATTTGCGGGATATAGTCAGCTAATTGAAAGTTCAGGGTTGACGTCTACACAACATGCTGCTATTATGTACTTTGTGGTATAACAATTCAGCCAAAATGTAATAAGTGGGTGTGGCCTTATTGATCATACTCTTTCAAATTTGCCTTTCAGAGCCCTGTTCACGTTCAACACATGTAACAATTTTTTATGCATGTTTGCTAAATAGTGTGGGACATAACTTATTGCATCATAATGAAAATGGTACTTACCACTTCACCACAGTCATATGTATACACTGTTTTAGTCAGTAAACTTTCCTGACTAAAAATAACTTACATGCTAAGATGGTGTGCATGAATGTATATAATAATACGCTTGTGTGTCAGTAACAACGACCGACGACGACAACGGTGTGTGTATTCATGAATAATTCATGAGCTTTGTATGGTTCGGTAAAGCACCATTCATTTATGGTAGGTATAGTATCGTCACAATCAGTATAACGTGCTGGTTACTTCTAAAAAGTGGGTGCAATTGACAATTGAAGGCCATATAGGTTTCAAAAAGGAAGGCGAAAGTAGGAAGAGAAGGTAAAAGGTGATTAATTGTAACTGAAAAGCAGATGGAATCTGCGAGGTAAGGCAGTGTAAGTTTAAAATGGAAGGGAAGAGAAGGCAAAAAAAGCGAGCAACTAATTATAACATAAAAGCGGGTTGAATCGACGAGTAAAGGCGGGGGTTAGTTTCAAAAGGCTAAAGTACGAAAAAAGACTAAAGTTTCTCAATACAGAAATTCAGTAGCAGGAGAGATAGACAAATAAAAAGGGGGCTCCATGACTCGATAAAAATAGCTTTAATTAGGAGAGGTGGGTAGAAGAAAAGCTCAGATAGTTCAGGAAAAAGATAGTAGGAGAGGGAAACTTGTGTAACCTTAACCAATGATAACTGAGTAAGATAACTTGTGCTACTGCATTCTTACTTTGCAATACGTCAAGCGCCACTATGTGGTGGGGTACTTGCTAGTGCAATATTAATGCTGGTTTACAAGTAGTATTTCAACTTGCCTGAAACTTTTTTTCAATCGTTTCTTGAAGACCATCTTTGCCAGTGTAAACTGCATAATAATATAATAAGTAAACATAATTGGGGTTTACACAAATAATTTATAAATCTAACATGTATTTGTACCTTGGTTTGTTCAAACCATCCAATCAGATTGCTCAATTATATATTTATACCCACTTCCTAGGAAGTGCATAAGTCTAGCGTTCAATCAAAATTAGTTTTCATGTGTTTCCCATAGCTAGAGTCACGGTACAAGTCAGGGGTACCACTTCGTTTGGTAAGTACAGGATTTACACTCTCCTCGGGCCTTCAGCCCTGTTATGTGAATCCCATACAGACATCCATGTTGTGGTACAATATATATTTTTTCACTCCCTCTAGCTCTATGATAATAAATCAGCCTGCTGCTCTTGAAATATTTGGCCATGTCACACTCTGACCGATGTAATAAGTATTATAATAGCTATATGGAACATTTAAATGATTGTACTGAGTAGTTAGACATGTGTTAGGAGTTTTGATTATATCCCCTCACTTAAACCACTACTATTGCTGTTTACTGTTAGTAGCTAAGACTATTCTTGTTATTTGACATGACAATATTTTGTCCATTAAAGAATGATGAAGGAAGGTAATAAAATAAATATTAATCAATTATTCATATAGAGGCATTTTAATGTTTAATGGCAACACTAACATAAACTTACTTTTATCAATTGCATCACACAGTTCCTTGAAATCCACATCAGATTCTATTGCCTGGTGATCATCTAACAACTCACATGGGGTACAGCATTGTTATATAAAGTGATCAATCATTGAATGACATAATAATGTTTGCATATCAGATTTTTTAATATGCATGCATTTATACCATGAAAATTCTTATAGCAGTGGATACAATTAGAACGTTTTTATTGCAGCAAAGAGTTTTTTTTTTGAATACTGACAAGGAAATAATATTGGACTAAAATGTATTTTAGTTACATAAACTTTACTTGAGTTTACTGAATTGATCAGGGTAAAAATTGCAAATTCTCACCTTTTTTATCAGTTGGGATTTTTAATCCTGGCCAACATTTTTTTAAAACATTGGCAGCTGTTACTTTAGCACTCTCCTGAGAAGATGTGTCAGCCATAAGCTACACAAGAAATTTGTTTTTTTCAATTTGTCATATAGAATAAACTTATATTCTTAATACGTTATTACTACGTTAAATGAACATAATAATATATATTTCTGAACTTATAGTATTGAGTAAATTTGATGATAGCTCAGTGATTAGAATACTTTCCAGTGCCATGTGAATTGCTATTTCTTTTATTTCGAATAAAATGAACTGAAACAACAACACACTTCCTTTACTACAAACTCCTCCTTAAAAGAAATATCTTCAGAATGAAGAAAGAAACTGGGTAGGCTTGTGTGTCAGTGACGACGACGACGGACAACTTGTAATTATTATTTTGTCTAGGAGAAGGTACAGTTTTGGTATGACTTGTTCCATGGTGTGTGTATTCATGAGCTTACAGTTTGGTAAAGCATCGTCACCTTAAAGTAGGTAAAGTATCATCACATTCAGTAGAACGTGCTGGTTACTTCTAAAAAGCGCGTGCAATAAACGATGGAAGGTTGCATAAAGGAAGGCAAATTACGGAAGAGAAGGTAAAAGGCGATTAATCATAACTGAAAAGCGGATGGAGTCGGAGAGGTAAGGGGTGTAGGTTAACAATGGAAGGGAAGAGAAGGCAAAAAGGCCAGCGATTAATTACAACTAAAAGCGGGCGGTGGTTAGTGTACAAAAGAAAAGCTAAAGTACGAAATAGAAGACAAAAGTTTCTCAAAGTAGGACAGAAATTCAGAAGCAGGAGAGATATATAGGAAAAGGGGGTTCCATGACTCAAGAAGTAGAGCTGAAGATAGGAGAGGTGGGGTAGAAGAAAATCTCAGATAGCTTAGAGAAAAGAGAGTAGGCGAGGGAAATTTATGTAACCTTAACCAATGGTTGAGAATAATAACTGAGCAAGATAACTTGTGCTACTGCATTCTTACTTTGCAATATGTCAAGCGCCATGTGGCGGGGTACTTGCTAGTTGATCTATGTTTCTCAAAATCCCACTCCTTTTTTCATAAAGAGTAAACTTGAAATCAAAATATTATGCTAAATTCAAGGTATCTTAAGTCATTAGCTAATTTTTATACCTTGAACTCAAGCCTTTATTGAGACTGACTGGAATATATGGATATATAATTACATGCAGGATTTGCAGGTTACTGAAGAATATGGAAAAGTGATTATAAGGAATTTTTTTAAGTGCTATGCACTATAATAAACATTTAGCTAACAGTCTACCCAGTGAATCCTCTCCAAATATTTTAATGTTAAATGTGCAATTATTGAGCAATTAATTTTTTAATCACTTCATAATTTTTTCTCGGCCATCTTTAACTCACTAGATGCATTTTTTTCTCTTTATCACAGGCGTTTTTTTAAATATATATTTGTTTAAACAATACAGAATTAAGACTAGAGCACTAAGAGTGCAAATTCTCAGGGTTAGTATAGTTTGCAAAAGAAGTCACTGTTCTTGAATAACCAAGTTCTTAAATTTTCAGCTTATAACAATGAATATAAAATTTAACTTGTCTAGCTATGGCATTATAAATTGGCCTGCTTACATCTCTGGGATTCTTCTGGCATTTCAAGGGCACATTTATGGGCAGGAACATTTATAACCAGCCCTTATACACTCCTGTGACTGATCCACACTAGGACTTCATGGCATTCTTTGGCTTTTGTATAGACCTTGGCTTGGTAGAAAAATAAAATAGACTCAAGAATATTTCGACTTTCTGACATACACTCTACTTGAACACTTAGGGCACACTTTTGGAGAGCAGGCATATTTACAGTGGATGAAAGAAGCACACCTCCAGCATCAGAGACTTCCCGACACCAGACCAAAAAAAAGCTAAGCACCGGAAATGCACAATGCACATAAATCTGAATCGGGGCGGTATAATTTGTACGCACACGTGAGTGTGCATGGCTCTAAATGGCAGCAAAACGATTTAATGGGTGTGGCCCTATAGTAACACTCACTGTAATCTGCCTTTTCTCTCGTTTTCTCAAAAAATAAGCCGAAATTCAATAAAGCGGCAAATTAAAGGGACTTAAATCGTCATCTAGTGGGAGTTGCGCTTCTTTCAAGCGTAATATAAGTCCCCATTTTCAAGATCATCTGTTGACAGAGTGACAGAATGAATGAATGAAAAAACTAGAGCACTAAGAGTGCAAACCCGCAGCGTTGGTTTTAAAAAATGCTAAAGAAGTCACTGCTATTGAAAAACAAAGGTCTTAAATTTTCAGCTTATAATAATAATAGTTTTGTTCTGTTCATGAATACAAATTTTTAACTATGGCATTTAACATTGGTCTACTTGCATCTCTAGGATTCTTCAGGAGTAGTGCCAAGGGGATTTTTTTGGGCATGAGGTTTAGGATCAGTGTTCCAGAGACTGACCAACACTTTCTAAAGCTCTATTACGTGCTTGACACTCAGTCATAGAGCTATTACAACTTTCTCTGGACTTCAGGCATTCTCTTAGTAATAACCTTGGTGCACGCTACACGAAAACTTTGGGCACACTTTTTGGAGAGCAGGCATACTTAACAGGTGGTGAAGAAGCACACACCAGACAAAATAATGGATAGCACTATAACTATAGAACGTAAGTACATGTAACAAATCTGAACGTGGCCTGGTAAAATTTGTACGCTCACGTGAGCGCGCATGGTTCTGATTAATGACAGACTGCATTAACCCTCTCGCACATGCGCACTGGGATTAAATATTTGGCAAGCGAGCGGAGCGAGCGAGATACTCTCAGGGGTATGTTTGGACGTACGTATGTCATTTTGTACTTTGACCCACGCATTTTCGTGTTAGTTCTGTGGTCGACCCCGTCCCAAACTTCACTAAACAGAATCCTCCGGTTTATCGATCAGTACCCGTATCACCCTAGATAACCATTTTGAATTCTTTTGCGGGTGCAGATAAAACGTGAAAACGTACGGGACTTCCATTTCTATTCGAGTTAGTGGCGGTGGTAAGTCAATGCGCTCTTTGTCATGGTTATAAGCCGTACGCAACAGTATTTACTTTGAAAATGCATTGTCCACTAGACTAACCGCGAAGGTAAGTCTCGTGTAGGTGTACGTCCAGTTGAATCAAAGCATTGTGCTTTAAAGCCACTACTTAGCTAAATAATATCACAAAGAAAAAGTTTAAATAACATGTATTGTTTTGTTGTTGTTTTTTTCTTTTAATTTAAACAGTGGCAGCGAGTTGTTACTATAGCACTGAAATCCCTTTACCGTGTATGCGTAATTAAAAAATTCGACCTTATTTTCAGTAGCTTCAGTGTTAGAAGTCAAAATCATTCATATAAAAATAGTATAGTCTTTAGGCTCGCTCGCCATTTGTGCTCAAGCACATCACTAGTTAGTCGCCACCAGAAATCAAACTCAGACCACTTACTTAATGCACAAGCGCTCTGCCACTGAGTCACGACAACCAGCCAGTAAACAGAAACTACAATTCTGTATTTATACTGCTAAGGGGCAACTGCTATGCTACAGTCTCCCTCTCAACAGACCAACGGAATTTTTCTCTTTTTATCCGTGGAATTCTTTTACTCGGCTAATTGCAGAATAAAAAAATCCACTGATAAACTAAAATGGTAACTATGGCATAAAACAGTTAAATCGTGGCAACTTTCAAAATAGATAATCGCCCTCGCCCTCCAGCTTTGCCCATTGGATTAGGACTGCTATTAGCAATAATTCCTCAAACCATTGGTTTAACCATTCATATCCCGAACTCATTAGTATACAGCTTCGCTCGCTTCACTGAAATATGAAAAAATTTAGCCGAAGTAAACAAATTATGTGATTTTCAAAATAATGGTAAAGACATAGCTAAGATACATAAGTTATTATCTTTAAATCTGCCTAGCATAGTATGAAGTCTTGGCGCAACCGTTATCTAAGAGATTATTTTTGGTGCTGTACACAAAATTAGTCAGCAGACAGTTGCTAAGGTCATTTGACATAACAAATCTTGTAATAAACAATCTAGAGATTAACATAGATTTAAGCTGTTAAATTGGATAGTTCCAAAAGGCTTTGGAACAAATTCCAATCTATTGTGTCAGGTATTTTTATGTCTTGGAAGTAGCTATGCTCCTTCTTTTCTTTTTTTTGTTTGTTTAAATGTGATGATTTCAAATGAGTAACTTATAGTAACATGTACAAGCTACCAATAACAAAATGGATGAATTATGCAATAAATGCAGCGGTATAAAACACTATTCAGTAAAGAATAACATAAATCATTTGTAATAACTCCTCACCTCTGTAACAGTTCAGCTGCTCATTACATTTTAACATACGTATTGTGTATTGTTATCAATAAAAATCTAATTATATATTTTGAAGCTGTAACATGGCTTTCACGTGTTGCTATTGAATGGAATGTACATGTATGAGTACTACATCATAATGTCACAGTTACATTTATTGTAATTAGTGGCTTTCTGAGTAGCTATCTAGCTATTGTAGAAAGGCAAGTTTGTAAAATTAAGTTTAAATATAGTTAGTATACTTGCTTCTTACATAAACATAATAGTATTGTGCCCTTAAAATTGCAATAGTATTGATAGAAGGTATAGAGTAGCTATAGCCAAATAGAGTTTTGTGGCCATTTAAGGCCTCTCAAATTTGAAAAAAATGTAACATGAATTGCATACCTCCAACTAGCTACCTAGGACGAATTTAATTTTCCCATTTTTGTATTCTACCTGAGACTTACTGTTATAAAACACACTAGCTATATAAACTGTACACAATGTCTCATAGAACTTCTCCATAACTCTCAATAAGTGAGCAACTACTGTAGCACTCCTTTTTCTTATCTCTTCTTTGAATGATGACTTTCTCTTTGTCAATAAATTTCACCCAGTTCATTTAGCAAAAAGCTATAGTGTTGTTTTGATTTCACCAACAACAAGTAGACACAAGCTTTGACTATGAGTTGTTTTTTTTTATTGTGTACGGTAGCCATTTTAAACAGTTTACCAAATGAAGACTATGGACTATAAGGAATACTTGTCTATGTATTGCAATGTCTAACTTGTCGTTTTTATGAAATGCTGCGAAGAATTTTGTGAGTTAGATTAAATCTAAGCAATTGAATTGATTGATTAGGCTGGTTGAGTTTTGGAACCAAACTCAGTTAAATACCACTTTATTCACCTTGATAGAACATGATAGCCAGTGCCTCTTTAGGTAATGATTCAATAGCTTTTATATCATCTCTATACCTCATATCTGTCAAGTATATAAAGCTGCATGTAACTCAGAAAAAATGTGAACTAATACCATTAGGAATTAAAAATCATTCAGTAGCTAAAAGCAACGTATATTAAATTAAAAGAATAATTTAAAAAATTGTTCCTCACCTTATAACAATGTTGTAGCAAACTTCAGACAGATAAGTAGCTCTGTGACAAGTGCTCAAAAATGGCTTGGACTACTACTATTTATACTCCTTAGAGTTATACATTTCTTTAACCTTAAAAAGCTGGCATGAGTGCTTAAGCAAACAAAAAGATGAATATGTTTAAATTTTAGCACACCTGTGGTCATTCAGAAAAACCTGTAGCTAGCTAGGCTTGATGCAAAAACATTTATTTCAATTTTCAAAAATTTGAATTAAGATGAATACGATTGAATTTTAGCACAGGTGTGTTCATTCAGAAAAACAACAACATGAGCTAGGCTTGATGCAATAAAATTTATTACACTGTTCAAAATTTGAAGTAGCTATAACTGTTGCGATGTAATCAAAATTTAGCACAATGGTTTTTTTATTCTTTTATTTTTTATTTTATTTAGCTACTTAATGGCTAGCCACCTGACAGCAAAACAAATAAAGGGGGTGGGGCAGTGGCTGAACAGTAGCAAATAAACAAAGTTTAGACAATTTAATATTTACATACCTACAATTCTAGCACCTGATTTTGTTTTACAATAGAATTCAGTCCACCCTCTATAAAAACTTTTTAAAAAGTTTTCACATAAGCTACTTCTGAACTGATTAGTGGCCAAGTAATACCATTAGGTAATTAATTTCAATAGGTTTAGTTAATCATCTCTACAACTTCATATCTGTCAAGTAAAAAGCTGCGTGTAACTCTAGAAAAAAAATTATGTGAACTAATGCTATTAGGAATTATAAATTATTCGGTAGCTACAAGCAATGTATACTTTATTACAAGACCATTTTAAAATTGTTCCTCACCTTATAGCAGTGTTGTAGCAAATTTCAGATAGATAAGTAGCTCTGTGACAAGTGCTCAAAAATGGCTTGGACTACTACTATTTATACTCCTTAGAGTTATACATTTCTTTATCTTTAAAAAGCTGGCATGAGTGCTTAAGTAAACAAAAGATGAATATGTTTAAATTTTAGCACACCTGTGGTCATTAAGAAAAACATGTAGCTAGCTAGGCTCAGTGCAAAAACATTTATTTTATAATAGTTTTAAAAAAAATTTGAAATAAGATGAATACAATTGAATTTTAGCACCTCTATTCAGAGGACAACGTGTAGCTAGGCTAGGTGCAATAACCTTCATTTCACTGCTCAAAAACTTGAAGTAGCTATAAATGGTGCGATGTAATCAAATAATTAGCACAATAGTTTTTTTAATTCTTTTATTTTTTCTTTTATTTTTTAGCTACTTATTGGCAAGCCACCTGACAGCAAAACAAATAAAGTGGGTGGGGCAGAGGATGAACTGTAGTGAATAAACAATGTTTAGACAATTTATTATTTACATACCTACAATTCTAGCACCTGACTCAGTTGTACAATACAATTCATTCTGCTCTCTATAAAAATTTTTAAAAAGTTTTCTCATTAACTATGTCTGAACTGACAAATAGTTGCTAAGTTTACCGTTAGGTAATGATTCAATAGCTTTTGTAAATCATCCCTATACCTTATTATGTACACATGTAACTCAGAAAATGTGAACTAATGCAATTAGAAATCATTCAGTTGCTAAAAGCAATGTACACTTATATTAAAGAATCATTTTAAAAATGTCTCCTCACCTATTGTGGGCTTTGGTTGGGTGCTTGGTAGATGCTTGGGCTCACAGGTGGGCTGGTATCAGGATGAGGTTGCTGCCACCAGAGTCAAACAGTGAGTGTGGCTTGGCTGTCCTAACTCCTCAAGCTACGTATAACCAAAGGTAAGTTGGATTAAGCTTTTAATGCAGGGCGTACCCTGACACACAATCAAGCACACAAGCACAGGATAGAATGTTGACTGACTCTGACACATGACACTTACAACTTAAATACAGAACACAAACCACTCCTACACATGGTGCATAGTTCCTGCTTTGCAGCGGGACATTCACACCTATAGCATGCACAAGCTAGCACAAAACTCGATACCATGAGAAACTACAACTTGCACATATTATTATTCTGACGTTACATGATACACAAATAACAAAGACTAATTATGCTAATAATAAAAGTTATATGAATGACAGAGAGTTTATATGGGCTGGCCCACACCTATATAGCAGTGATGTAGCAAAGTTCAGATAGATAAGTAGCTCTGTGACAAGTGCTTAAAAATGGCTTGGACTACTACTATTTATACTCCTTTAGAGTTCTGAAACATAAATATGAATATGTTTAAATTTTAGCACACCTGTGGTCATTAAGAAAAACACATTAGCTAGCTAGGCTCAGTGCAATAAAATTCATTTTACTTTTCAAAAATTTGAAGTAAGATGAATACATTTTAATTTTATTAAACTTGTAGGCACTCAGAAAAAAAACCAGAAAAAAATGTAGTTTACTTGTCTCTATTTAAGCAACTTTTGGTACAGTCTAAAAAAGCACAAAGTGGGAGGTTCAATCCCCCTGTGGGAACACCCACCAACCAAGCCCTGCGAACAGAAGAGCCATTAGACCTCATCACATGTATAAAGACCATGGGAACAAAACTGATATGTGCATGTGAATGTATGTATGTTTCTATGTTTGGTTATGTCAGTGTGCTTTCGTTAAATATGTTAACAAATTAGCTATTGGAGTTTGGGGTGTGGTGCTGTTTATATATTGTGGCCGGCTACCCTAAAGTTCAGTGTGTTCTGTGATCTCATTTTTATAGTGGAATTTTCTCCATCCAAAAGACTACTATCCTAAGGGACTGTGGAGCACCTTAACCTGGGGAGTTAGGACTGATGGGCAATCGACTCCACATAAGGTGTATCACGAGAGGAAGGTATACAGGGCGGTGGTCGCTGTTGAGGATGCTGAGGAGAAGGGCGTGGTTAAAGGTAACACGTTGGAGGATGAACCATGTGTGGGTTTCAATACTGAACTTGAGAAGAAGCACTCTGGTGACAGTGTTTCGCTATCAACGGAAGTTCCCTCACAGGAGGCTGAACTGTCCCAAATAACCATTTTTTTTATTGTTGTAAAGTCTAAAATAGCAAAAAGTGGAAGTGATCCTCCCACCTTCCCCCTGTCTTTCCCCCATGATTAATTAAACTAAATGATAAATAGTTTGACAATACATACAATTCTAGAACCATATGCTCGGTTGTACAATAAAATTTATTCCACTCTCCTAAAAAAATTTTTTTTGAAGTTTTCACATGATGTTTGAACTGTGCTAAGTAGCCCCCATACCCCATACCCCTTCCAACTAAGTTCATTAAAAATTAATATAAGGACAAATGCACCAATACAGACAATAGAGTTCACAGAATCACTGCACACTAACTTATGCACTTGACTTTTAAATTAATATTCAAATCATGTACAATCAATCATTAATATTTTGGTAAGTTTGATTTAAGTATATTTTAGTCCCTTCCTATTCCTGGCGCTCACTGCTTGCCAGGCCTTGTTTTACCGAAGTTTACTGTAAATTTACTGCATATTTTACCCTGAGGTAAACTCTAATTCTGGAACAAACTACAAACAACATGTACAACTTCCTATGTTTTACCCAATCCAGTGTAATTTTGGTTCCACAGAATAAGAGTTTAACCCACTAATTATATTGGAATGTCTGGTAGCTTATTAGCCCAACATAACTCTCCCTTTGATTATGGTACTATAGAGTAAGCAGTTTACTATATGCTATCGACACACCCACACCCACCACACGGCATTTGAAATTTTAAACCTGCCCATGTTATCACAATACTTCAGTGTGCCTAGAATAATATGTATACTGCATGTTATATCACAAAGGATGTTTGAAATCATAACCTCTCATGTTATCATAACATTTCAGTATGCCAGTAGTTTGTTTCCTTATATAGCTAAATAACTGTCGTTGTCCAAACTCAGATGTTGCAGTAAGAAAGTACTAGTGAACACCAAGTATAGTATGACAATAGTTACCCATTTTTAGGCTTCATGAACCCAAACAAAATTTTTTTTTCTATAGACCTGCTTCTAACACAAATGTAATAATAGTAAAGTTTTCATTAAATTTGCAGTAGTACTGATAGTGGATGGTGTATGGCAACACAATCAAATTCAGTTGTGTACATTTTGTTAAACAATAGCTTCTAGTTTTGTAGCCTTATAAAGGCCTGCCAATGAATCAAACAATGTAGCTAAGCTGGGATTATATATCTGACTAGCTAACTATGACAAAAAAATTCAATTTTCTCAATATTATGTACTGCCTGGACCTACACCACTGTATGCAGTGGTCTTGTAGATCTTCCATTAATTAACACTCAATACCAATCTTCACACTTCCTTTCTCACTCCTACTTGACCTCTCCAACTAGTTCTTCATTTATTTCTTACTCTCTTTGCTAATTGATTGCTCGTAGTAGAGTAAGCAATAACTAAGCAAAGCTCAGTATTTAATATAACTAGTGGTGTGCTTGAGCACAAATGGCGAGCGAGCCTTAAACAACACTATTGTTAAATTTGATTTTAACAACTAACACTCAAGCTACTAAAATAAAGTCGAGTTTTTTAATTACGTATGCGGTAAAGGGGTTTCAATGTCATGGTAACCGCTCCCGCAACAGTTTGAATTGAAAAAGAAGCAACAAATTCAAATCACGTTATTTAAAATTTTCTTTGTGATATTCTTAATAATGCACAATACTTTCACACAACTGAACATATCTACGCAAGACTTACCTTCCTGGTAAGTCTAGCGGACAATGAATTTTTAAGTAAATACTGTTGAGTAGGGCTTATAACTGTGACAAGTAGCGTATTAACTTACCACCGCCACTAACTCGAATAGAAATGGAGCCCCCATAAGTTTTTGAGTTTTAACTGCACCCGCAAAACAATTCAAAGCCGTAACAATTCAATTTTAAAGGCGATACGGGTACTGGTCGCTAAGCCGGAGGATTCTGTTTAGTGAAGTTTGGGACGGGTCGAACGCGGAGCGAACACAAAAATACAGAGGGTCAAAGTACAATATGACATACGTACGTCCATTATATATAAACAAACAAACATCCCCGATTTTTTCATTTTTATCCCTGTAAGTGTCTCGCTCGCTACGCTCGCTCGCCAATATCGTGGATATTTACTAACCTGGAAGCAGGGCCACACATTGGATTAGAATCTGGAAAGATCAGCTAAGGGATCTCGGTAGCCAATAGGAGACTGGTGAGTAGACGAAGCGAAACGATTGCAAGGAATTCGTGAAATGCGTATAGGGCTGTGTGAAATGCGTATAGGCTGTGTGAAATGCGTAGGCTATGATAAATGCCGCATTTAGGATTAATGTGGAATGATGAGTGCTAGTATGGGACTAGTTATATCTACAGGAGGCGGGGAATTGTTTGGGCTTGTATGTTTGGGGAAGGGGGGGAGAGGAGAAAGGAAGAAGGGGGAGGATAGAGGAAGGGGGGAAAAGGAGCCGCTTGGTAGATGCTTGGGCTCACAGGTGGGCTGGTATCAGGATGAGGTTGCTGCCACCAGAGTCAAACAGTGAGTGTGGCTTGGCTGTCCTAACTCCTCAAGCTACGTATAACCAAAGGTAAGTTGGATTAAGCTTTTAATGCAGGGGTACCCTGACACACAATCAAGCACACAAGCACAGGATAGAATGTTGACTGACTTGACACATGACAATTACAACTTAAATACAGAACACAAACTACTCATACACATGGTGCATAGTTCATGATCGCAGCGGGACATTCACACCTATAGCAAGCACAAGCTAGCATAAAACTCGATACCATGAGAAACTACAACCTGCTATATTCTGACCTTACATGATACACAAATAACAAAGACTAATATTATGCTAATAATAAAAGTTATATGAATGACAGAGAGTTTTATGGAAAGCCATTATGGACAAAAATACTATTCAATTACAGTATGCTGAACCCTCTTACTGACTACTCAAACTCGATCACGAACTACACAGAACAAATTAAAAGTTATCAACATTCAGCCATATGTGCTTACAGTCATGTGCCAACCACAATTTTTCCTGCTAGTGTTCCCCAAATCAACGTCATATTCCTGCTCATCAATGTTCCCACCATCATATTCATGCTCACCAATGTTCTCACCATCATATTCCTGCTCACCAATGTTCTCACCATCATATTCCTTCTCACCAATGTTCCCACCATCATATTCCTGCTCACCAATGTTCTCACCATCATATTCCTGCTCACCAATGTTCCCACCATCATATTTCTGCTCACCAATGTTCTCACCATCATATTCCTGCTCACCATCATATTCCTGCTCACAAATGTTCTCACCATCATATTCCTGCTCACCAATGTTCCCACCATCATATTCCTGCTCACCAATGTTCCCACCATCATATTTCTGCTCACCAATGTTCCCACCATCATATTCCTGCTCACCAATGTTCTCACCATCATATTCCTTCTCACCAATGTTCCCACCATCATATTCCTTCTCACCAATGTTCCCACCATCATATTCCTGCCCAATAATGTTCCCATTCCTGCCTGGTCTAAATCAATATTCTAGTCACCACTATTCTTGACATCCCAATTTCAATTTCTTTCACTTTACCAAGAAACAAGTGACCGTTACACTTTGATGCCATTCTTAATTAAATGTTGACTATCATCAACAAAATGATACCTTTTTATGCCATTCATCTAGAAGTCTTTCCAGTTTTACGTGCTTTCACCCAATCACAACTCTTCGATGGTAAAAACAAAATCGAAGCTTTTTTATTTTTATTTTTATAAAAGAACTGTTGAATGACAAACTGTTGAATGATGTGAAGGAAAAGAGTTAATGAAAAACTGTGGAATGGTAGGAAGGAAAGAAAAGCCAAAATTTTATACTAGTCCAAATCCATTATGTCCTTTTAATGACAATGTCATATACTTAAAAAATGATTTATAGTCTTCATGATGAAACGGAAGCCGAAGTTTCAACGAACAGGTACTTGCTGTAGCCAAGTTTCCCTCAATAAAACATAGGATTGGCTTTTCCCTAAAACCAAGAGGTGACTCCTGTTGTGCCCCTGAGAAGAACACCATGATATGGGCTAGTTCCGCCCGCTGTCCATCATCTGTTTTCACAGTGCCACCTAATTAATATAATATTATATATATAATGTAATTATATTGCCTAATAAGAATCCATAAGAAATCATTTCAAACTAATTTGTTTCGGACATGTACAGCATAAAACAAATGCGTTGTTTTACTTAACCTTACATGTTTACCTTCACAATCCTCAATATAGTCCATAAAATTGATGTAAGTAGCAGGCTCTTTATCTTTCCTTGTGGGCTGCTCGCTGAAGACCACGTTGAATAATGTCCTGAAATAGTCTGACAAACAATAAAGGATAGTAGATAAGGCACATGCTACTACATACAAATACGAACACTATAACGAGTCACCATTATGCCAGAGCAAGTTTTACCTGCTGTCAAAGTCACAGAGGAATATATAAAGTACACAGACATCACAGCTGCATTTTCACGAATAGCTTCCATAACACCACATGCTGCTAGGCCCTCACAGAACTGATCCAGCTCAGCCTTCACTCTCAGCAAAACGTGGGTCTTGAGGGTCTTTATGATTACAGTCTTGTCTGCCATTACTAGCGTAGAAAGTGGCCTCCTATAGCCAGTTTCCAGTATGATGGTCAAAGTCTGGATCAAGAAAAATCTTTCTCAAAAATGCGTCACAAGCTGCTCCTTCCACCTACATATAGAAAAAACAACAACAACCCTTAAACAATACCAATACAAGAAGAATGTTAACTCTTGTGATTTTTTTTTGGTGACAACCTATTATGAAGTCATTTGATTGTTTACCAAAGTCGGTAAGGGGTTAAATTGATCAGATCTATTAGAGTTTAATATTAAGACTAGTGGTGCTCTCAAAAAGCGCAATGCGGCAAATGAGCTAGCAGCAAATTACTCAGTAGTCGTTAATCCTGTATGAAACCCTGCACACTTTCAAACTCACTGTTTAAAATCTTTCAGTTCAGGCATTTATAACCACACAATTATAAAATGGTTCTGTGGTTATATTGGTACGACACTGACGCGTAAAATTTCAAAAATTTGAGACATGTACCATAAATACTTCCGAAAATGGTGTATTTAGCAACAGTGTTCTAAATTCCGAGTTTTCCACTCTCTAAGCTGGAAGCACTGTAGAACTATCAGGGAAACCTGTGAGGTGATAACTCTTTATGTTTCCAACACAGACTGCTTTACCATCTATATTTGACTACCTAATTTACCACAATAGATTTAGACCGAGATAAAAAATTGCGGCAAAGTCTGGAATCAAACACACAAACATCATCGTACTGAGCTCCCAGCTCTTCTTTATTAGCCACATTGGACCTACTACGTGAGGGGCATGCAAGGCTTTGCAACAGTAACTCCCCCCCCCCCCCCCCCCCCCCATCCCCCCCCCCCTCACGGAGATTACTTGTAGGGCATTACTGACAAGAGATTTGTAAGTAAACTGTTGCGTGTAGCAAACCTACATGGCTAAGGGGATCGCACCTTGTTTTCATATAGAAGAAACAAATTTTTCTGAAAGAGCCAACAAGTGCTACCACTCACTAATGTGAACTTGATGTTCTTTCATAAGACATTGTATTCTGCAAAGTCGGTTGTGTCTGTCTATGCAACATTATTATTAACAACAATCACACAGCATTAATTTATTCTATTTCCTGGACATAAAAGAAAAAATGACAATACAGGTGTTGCTGTCCCATAAAATTGTTTGACGGATTTTAGCGGGAGACGCTAGAACATAGAAGCTCAGATTTTGAGGTTTTTAAAAGAAAATATTCAGTATTCAGCTTTAAAATCACACTTTCATCACTCCTTTTATTTCACAACTACATTGAAATTCAATTTACCCATTATTTTGTTCGTACAAATATCGTAACTTTCTTTCTTACAAGAACCCAACTATCTCACTCAGGGAAGTACAGAGAAATCTCAAAGTGCACCTCCCTTCACATCATTATTATTTTGAGCAAATCTGTTTTCCTCTCTCTCTCAAAACAACAACAACAACAACAACAAAAAACACTGTAGTGGAAAATGTCAAATTTTGTTTTACATGGCTCCAAATTGCCAGTCTCAGAAAAAGAAGATGAAGACAAGAAAAAAGTCAAAAAGTCTATGACCACTGCACTCACCCTCCCCACACAAAAAAAGATTAAGGAGGAAAATCTACCAGAAAGATTATGAGCACATCATCTTATACTGGGGAGACCAGTCTTACTACACTACCATGCACTTAACATTATTATAACCTCTACAAAATATCATAATACTATATAATCAAAATACCCAGGTATTACTAAATAATAGTATAATTTTTCAAAATTCATAAATTTTTCTATTTTTCTTTTTTCTGATTGTGAAGGTTAAAGGTTACATGATAAAAAAATTAACTGAGGTTCATTGAGTTTAATTAATTTTTTTACTTCAAATTGTAAATGCCAGCAATGGAGACCAGTGGGGGCAAAACAGCTGCTTTTGCAGTGTGGTTTGTGCCAGCAATAGAGGGTGGGAGCAAAACAGCTGCTTTTGCAGTGTGGTTTGTGCAGGCAAACATTTTGCAACTTGAGGTCCTACTGAACTCATGGTAATAAAATAATGATACCTGGTTGAGGGTGAAAAATATAGTATCATATGATTTAAAATACCGCTGATTAACAAAATACCTGCATACCGTACAACACTATTATAACCTGATTGCCAAGTATTGGCTATCTTGCATACACACATGCATAGTAAACACTTACATCCTCCACCAATGATTTGACCAATGGATCTGGAATATCTGTGATTTTGTCCATGTACGCCTCTGAACAGATATAGCTGTATGCAGCGGGTAGTAGCACCGGGAAGCCAGGACCGCCTTGGACAACTGAGGTAGCCACCAGTTTCCCTATCATTTCGAAATATCCATTCTGTGTTTAATTAAAGGAAGGTAAAAATAATGTGATTACTTCCTAGCACACATGAAAACACACCCACTACAGTCCAAAAAATTCATTCACTGGCGGTACATGCCTACAGTTATAGTACAAGCTTGTATATACCTGGAGAGCAGGTACATTCTTCATAAAGAGGCTAACTCCTGGCTCCCCCACACAATACTGGTGCACAACTTCCTCTACGAAAAGTTTCCAAAATTCTCTACTGGGCCCACCATTGTCTACAGCCTCTTCCTCCACAAACTGAACCTATAATAACAAGAAACATTTCAAAAATGTCCCTTATAAAGCCACACTAGGAGCATGCATACATTTAGGAGTTTTGTGGGATCAAATCTTGTTTTCCGGACTTCGCGGAGAGCATCTGTCAATACTTTTCCCCTTCTCATAAGAACGTTCGTTCGAGGTAATGTGTTCCAATCCTCATCACAAGACACCATTTTGACACCGTGCTTGTCCTGAAGACTTGTCAAAACGTCTTTGAAACTGGTTGGCTTCCTGCAGACAATAGCAAAGGAAAACACGCCATAAGATCGATAAAGCCCACTTTAGGTAATAAAAGTGTGACTTCCCCAACAACATTATATATATATATATATAATATGCAATTTAACACCTAGGTCACATACATTGTTTACTACCTTGCTAGCTTATATAGGCAGGGTTTCATAGAGAGGGGGAGTGAGGGTAGGGAACCTGGGATCCTCCCCCCTCCAAATGAATAGCGATATTAATTTTATTATACTGTAATAGCTCATTTTTTTCACGGCACAATATTTTCACTAATTACATCCACCTGCCAAATTCACGATAAAATATTTTCACGAATGCATGATTAATAAACTCAAATGGACCCCTACCGCATGGTAAGGGATCAGCACAGCTCTCTTAGCCAGCCATGTACCTTAGCCTTTTCCTTGGCAGTGTAATCCTTGTAAGGCCTACGTTTCTGCTTTTTTCTCGAGCCTTCTTCACAAGTCATCACCCTTAGGTTGGCTCTAATGGCCGAAGATGGGACTTCGACAGACAAAGGCCCTTCTGGACCTAATCCTGATCTGTTGTACCGATTGTACCCTCATGCTTCTTGAAGTACTTAAAAAGCGCCATGGCCCAGTCAAGCAGATACCACGCCCCTAATAATTAGAGCCCTTTACCTACAAAAAATTCATGGATTTTTTTCTTCACGAATCGAGTTTTATTCGTGAAATTCGTGAAAATATTGTGCTGTGAAAAAAATTAGCTATACGGTAGTAGCAGTCAAGAACATATAAAGGGCGCTGACACACCAACCACACATCCACCCATCAAACTCGTTAGCCAAGTCAATTGGGTTGCTATGACCCAGCAGTTTTATATATTTGCAGGCTATTCTATAGAGTGGAAACATGAAGTAGACTCTTCCATCAGTCTGGTAATTAGAAGTTCATTGCAACTAACACTGAAGATATGAGCCTTCACATTTCTGACATACACTAGGAGCCATAATCAATTCAAGTCTGGAAGTTGCATCAAGGCCAACAAAATTATAGAAGCTCATGGTTTTTTAAAGAACATAATTTCAGGGGGGGGGGGGCAAATCAGCTTTTCGGGATAACAAGGGGATACTGCAAAACAAATAGCTCAAGAAAACACTTAGTAAATATATGATTTTCAAGGGGGGGCGCGGCAAGGTATTTTCCCCCCCAAAACACCAGTGACCAGAAATAGGCTGCAGAGACTGAAAAAGTAGTGCAAAATTTTTTCAATTGCGGAGCACCCATGAGACCTGTGAGGACCACATGAATTAGAGGGTGGGGTGATGACACCACTGATAATACATTCAAAAGGCAGCTCCCAGTCAGAATGCTAGCCAGAAAACCCCCCCCCCCCCTCCCCCCCTCCCCACCAGAGAGCTGCAGGTGGGCAGAAGATCAAGTATCTAGCTACAGCTGCTCACCATTCCACAAGGAGGAGCTTTGGTTTCATATGAATAGAAGATACTATCTACCCTCTTGCCACTGGTTCCTGCATTGCACATCTCTTGAAGCAGCTGTGCGTGTCAGCTACTGTGGGCATAAACGTTATTTCCAAGAAGAAGGTAGTGGTCCAATTTCCAGGGCAGAATGGTATGGTATCTTTGTACATCCTACTCTGCTATATCACATCACATTGTTTGTTTTAAGGTGTCAGTTTGCTGTTCGAGTGTTTGTGTGTGTGTTACAAATCTAAGTAATTCACAGCTGTATTATGCCCACCTTTGGTAATAGCAATTGTAATAAAACAGCCCTAAACACTCCCCCCCCCCCCCCCCCCCCCCCCCCCCCTCCCTTCAGTAAATCCTCCTATCTTAGGGTCCGGCCATTAGGCAGTTGTATTTCCAGTGTGGTCGAAGTGGTAATATTTCTAATGTTTTTACAATAACGAATGAATATTGATTTTCCATCCAACCACCCCCTGACAATCATCCTGATAAGCACTAAATTCTGAATGTGGTACTAATATTAATACCTGCACCACCACAATATCTATTTAACCTCAACTAGTACTCTATAGGGGGGATGGGTGGTGTGGGGGGAGGTTTGGTTTTTTTATAGAGATTCATACAGGATTTGTCCAAATATTTTTTTGAAGAGTGGACACTTAATTTCTTTAGGAGCAGTTTCTGTTGGGAGGGGATATTCCCTCCCCCCCCCCCCCCCCCTCGTATGAAACCCTGATTATGTATAAACCATAGGCGTGAAACAGATCTTTCATTACTACAACTTACCTCAGAGTCAGAATCACTAGTCATGATCACATACTCCTGTATCACAATGTACAAGAAACAAAATTAATAGACTTTTAGACTTTTTAAAGGAGCAAAGGGTAATTAGTACCCACTGTAACCATCAGGGCTGCACTGGGGGAGTGGGGAAGCCCCCCTAAAAAGCCTTCGTCCCCTAGAGATGGTTCAGTACTCTAGTAATGCCTTTGCAACATATAATCAGCATTTACTTTACCAGCATTTAAGCAGTGCTAATACACAAAAGAATGTTTTTATATTATTCTCTGCTCCTCCTAGAATCTCAATCGTATCTAGGCTCCTTTTTTTTTTATTCCAGTCTGCCTCATGGTTCATGTGTATCCCAGGCTTCATCCCTTTCATTCATGCCATGTGGTTACCCACAAAATTCATAGAGAAAAAAAAATTCCTGACTTAATTTTTACCGAGAGGTTGTCATCTCAGTGTGTCATACAGGGGAGTTTATAGGAGTGGGTACAAGGAGACAACAGGAGTGGGTACAGGGAGACAACAGGAGTGGGTACAGGGAGTCTATAGGAGTGGGTACAGGGAGACTACAGGAATGGGTACAGGGAGACTACAGGAGTAGGTACAAGAGACTACAGGAGTGGGTACAGGGAGACAACAGGATTAAACAATACAGAATTAAAAATATTTGGTCACCACCGGGAATCGAACCCAAATATTTTTAAATTCTTTATTGTTTAAAAAGCCTGTGAAAGAGAGAGAATACATCTAATGAGTTATATGTTATATTTCGATTATTTACCTTGCTACTCTCAATTCCAATATGATATTTCAATGATGAGATTACTTGTGCACTGCCTCACCAGTCTCTGATGTTACACATACTACAACAGCTCCAGCAGTCGTCATCACACTTTACTACAAAAATAAAGGGATTAATTGCACAACTTAAATGTGCACCAATATAGGATCGAATACCAGCTGCTAACTCAGCACAACTTATAACAGACAGAGAGTAATGCACATGTACTATTAACTAGTGATGTGCTTGAGCACAAATGGCGAGCGAGCCTTAAACTACACTATTGTTAAATGATTGATTTTAACTAACACTCAAGCTACTAAAATAAAGTCGAGTTTTTAAATTACGTATGCGGTAAAGGGGTTTCAATGCCATAGTAACCACTTGCCGCAACTGTTTGAATTGAAAAGGAAGCAACAAAATCAAGTCACGTTATTTAAAGTTTTCTTTGTGACATTCTTAATAGTAGTTGTAACGCACAATACTTTCACACAACTGAACATACCTACGCAAGACTTACCTTCATGGTTCGTCTAGTGGACAATGAATTTACAAGTAAATGCTGTTGAGTAGGGCTTATAACTGTGACAAATAGCGACTAACTCGAATAGAAATGGAGCTCCCATAAGTTTTTGCGTTATAACTGCACCCGCAAAATAATTCAAGGCGGTAAACAATTCAATTTCTAAGGTGATACGGGTAATAGTCGCTAAACCGGAGGATTCTGTTTAGTGAAGTTTGGGACGGGGTAGAACGTGGAGCGAACACAAAAATAAGGAGGGTCAAAGTACAAAATGACATACATATGTCCAAACATATATATAAATAAATAAACAAACATCCCCAATTTTCAATTGTGTTACCCCTGTAAGTGTCTCGCTCGCTCGCCAATTATAGAAAAAAGCGACAAATCAACCAAATACCAATATTACAGTCTACAAATTTTAGTACAACATAGCCATCACTACAATCATCTTCACTATCACTTCATCATATTTCATTATCACGTCATCATCATACTACACTACCATCATCATTACTTATCCACCACTAATCTGATCCTCATCATCATCAGTATCATCATCAAAGCTCGGATATCAAAAACTACCATTCGATATCCTGGCCAGACTATCCCTTTCATAAGCAGCTATTACAGAGTTGCTTAACCTTACCGATAGCCTACAAACTCTTTCACTTTTGGCTCAAAGTGGTTTTTATAGCTATACTTTTTCTGAAAAGCTATACAAGGGTCAACAAAGATGTTAAAATATTACTGAGTCGGGGGCCATGAGAAAAAACACTCAATTACCTGTTTGGATTAACCCGATAGCTGGATATTTGTTCCACCTCTAATAATAGTCACTTACCATCACCATCACTGCCATTATTGGCTCTACCATAATCACTAACATCATTATCAGTACTATCATTATCATAACTACCATCATCATAATTATCATCATCTTCACTATCATCATCCTCCTCAATCATCATCACTATCATCATCACCACTACCATAATCACCATTGTCACCATCATTATCACTACCATAATCATCATTATCATCATCACCAGGGTTTCATACAAACTATGGGAACCCTGGGATTCCCTCCCCTAAGGTCAGGTTTTCCTCCTAAATTTAGTCCCCCCCTTAATATTTTTTTACCCTGACTGAAATTTTTTTATGAAAAAATAATAATGATCAGTACAAGTATGAAAAACTATATCTTAATTACTCTACTGCTAGTTTCTCTTAAAAGGGCAAACAATTCTTCAAAATCATGACTGTCTAGTTCTGGTCCTTCAATAGCAACTCATAATAGTTAGTCTAAGTTTTCATCTAATAATCTGTTTCATAGTCGTGACGTCACCATTTTCATGTGGCTAAAATATTTTTGTGATTATACAAAATTTCCCCCCCCCCCCCCATAACGAAAAACCCTGTATGAATCCCTGATCACCACCATAATCATACCACCATCCTCATCATCATCATCATCATCATCATTACCCTCATCATCACTACTATCACCATCCTCATCATCTCTACCATCGTCACCAAATTATCTTTCTCATCATTATCATCACTACCATAATCATCATCACAATATCATTCATTACTAGTGGTGTGCTTGAGCACAAATGGCGAGCGAGCCTAAAGACTAGACTATTTTTATTGACTTCTAACACTGAAGCTACTGAAAATAAGGTCCAGTTGTTAAATTTAGCATACAGGGTAAAGGGATTTCAGTGCCATAGTAACAACTCTCTGCAACTGCTTGAATTGAAGGAAAAAACAACAACAACAAAACAATACACGTTATTTAAAAGTTTTCTTTGTGATATTCTTTAGCTAAGTAGTGGTTGTAACACACAATGCTTTGACACAGCTGGACATGCACCTACACAGACTTACCTTCGCAGTAGTCTAGTGGACAATGTATTTTCAGGTAAATACTGTGCGCACGGCTTATAACCATGACAAAGAGCGCATTGACTTACCACCGCCACTAACTCGAATAGAAATGGAAGTCCCTTAAGTTGTCAAGTTTTAACTGTACCGGCAAAAGAATTCAAACCGGTAAACAATTCAATTTCTAGGGTGATACGGGTACTGATCGATAAACCAGAGGATTCTGTTTAGTGCAATTTGGGACGGGGTCGACAACCGAACTAACACAAAAACGCGAGGGTCAAAGTACAAAAATGCCTTACGTACGTCCATACATATATACAAATAAATAAATAAATAAATAAATAAACTGACATCCCCGATTTTCGATTGTGTTACCCCTGTAAGTGTCTCGCTCGCTACGCTCGCTCGCCAATTATATAAAGGCCTTACATTTGTCCAATGTCGTCTCGAGCGATCTGGTCCACTATAATGCTAATTTCTAATTTTATCTCCAACAAGTTTGACACGTTATGTGGTAAGGTGTGGCCACACCTGGGTGCCTAGTGAGGACACCAGGTAGACACCTACAAATAAAGCACATTGCAACTTAGTGAAAGGTATTACAGCAACTCATCTAAATTGCCACACCCACTTCCAGGACTTATCTCGGTTGAATTACTTAAGAATAAGGATTGGTATTAAAAAAAACAAAAAAAAAACAAAAACAAAACGAAAACACTTAGCTGAAGCTGCAATAAAGCACAGAGGTATCACATTTGTTCAGTATGAGGGAAATTGTATAGTTTGCTTGGAAAGGAGGCTGAAAAGCTTCTTCAAGCTATTGGTCAAATTAAGTCATGTGATGATGTTTACATATGACAGTTAGTGGTAGCTGTTTTGAGGAGTACCACACTCTGCTATTTGATGTGTTCATACAAACCTTATCAATATAGAAGTATATGCATTTATAACCTGTTGCCTGAGCAACCACATTTGTTGTCCAGTACTATAGATCTGATACAGTACATAGCAAACATTAAATTTTATTGGAAAATGACCAAAAAAATAATAGTGTGTGTACCAAATCTAATTGAATAAAATAAAGTCCATTATATTAATTATGTCAGTCGATAGCATACTTGAAACTGTAAGATGCTGTCGTTCTGACCTCTAGTACACTGGTAGAGTCTCTAATGAGCAATGTCCAGTCCTTCCTTTGATGGTCTTTTCTAACACTAGCCAATTCTGAATTGAATGGTGCCTTCTTTTATTCCTTCTGAGATATTTGTATTTCTTCACTTTGATAATTCAAGCGCAGATATTTTAAATCAAACTGCTGTTTTACGTAACTGTATTAGTGTCATCAGAATTTTTTGGCTCACTTCCATCTTTAAAAATGGCTACAAAGAACAAAAATTTGCCATGGTAACTATGTCCACGGGCTAATCAGTTAGTATTACGATTAACAAACCATCGCCACGTGAGCTTTACTCTCATGTTTCAGGAGTAGTAATTATATAACTAGTGATGTGTTTGAGCAGAAAGGGCGAGCGAGCCAGTGCACAAACGAAACACTTCAAAAGAGTCTATCAGTCCATTTCTAATCTTGCTTAGATAATATTAATTGCTAAGTATGTAGCCGTTGTGACCATTATATACTTTAACAAGTACAGAACCACTTTCTTACCTCAATTTCCTGAGTACTGGTATTTTCTGTAGTCTCTAATATAGCATTCTGACCATCTGAGTACCAGTAGCTTTTGCCAAGTACTCACAGCTACTAAAAAAAGCCGAGTTTAAAAAAAATTACATCTGGTAAAGGGATTCAATTCACCATAACATTTTGCGACTTGAAAAATAAAGAAGTTCTAAAGAATTACTGCACAGTGTTGAGTATAACAGTACGTTTTTAAGACCAAGGTGCGTCTTATAGCATTCAGAAACAACCTAATAGGAAGGGGTAAATAATTAATTTCCTTGAATGATACAGGATCGCTAAACGAAAATGTTCTGTTTAGTGGAGGTATGGGAAGGGGTAGACCACGAAGCAAACACAAAAACACAAGGGTCAACATACAAATGACATACGTACGTCCACACATAAACATATCCCCGATTTTCAATTGTGTTACCCCTGAGAGTGTCTCGCTCGTTTCACTCGCCCACCAGCTATTACATACTGTACAATATATATGTATACACTAGGGGAATACGGGCAAATCTAACTAGTTCTTATTGACAGCAACTGGCTTCAAATAAGGATAAGTAACTATGTAGCTAGAAAAGAGGTATTCTTTGCTACTAAATAGTTAGTACAAGAAGGACTGAACAGTTTTGTAGTGCAACTGAGTTTTTATCAAGACATGATCAAAGGTAACAGCAATTCATTACTAATCATAAATGGTAATAATAAGTGGTGGTAGCATCAGGAACAATGCACCTCTTTCCAAGGTAAGGTACCAAATGGTTGTATACAGTAACTGTAGAACAAAAGAATAGTATACATTGGTGGGTGAGGATAATACAATAGTGGTGGGTGTGGCTAAATAACTAGTGGTGGGCGCGGCTATGGTCCTTGAAGCTCCTCTGGAGAAGTTGATGTCAAAGAACAATACACTCTGCAGCCTTTTCATTACAGCCAGCAAAACAATTTTCACAACTGAAACAGCTTGGAGTTACGTTCAGCGAAACCACAGCATAATCAAGTCAACAAACCAACCACAATTAGAGACAGTAGAAACCATGTTAAGGCACCAAATTTTAATCACATTTTTAAGGAATGAAAAATGAAATACGTACAGTGAAAGTTTCAGATCACCTCAGCATAGAGGTTGGGTAAAGGGTCTGATCTGTGAGACTAGTCAGAGACAATCAATTCAAAAGGGTAAATCATTAAATTAATGATACCACTAATCAGGCAAGAAATGAAAGCTAAGGTAAGAATTGTTCTAGGCAGAGGATAGAAATACACCAGTCAAAATAAATAAGGATTGACTACGTTAGATTGTCTATTATATATACCCAGTCTATTAGACAAGCACTATCACTCTGCTGCACTTGTACACTAAACATAAGGACATCCTGTGGAATGTCCCATGGGATCATGGGATGGGATGGACAGTGGGACACACATACATCTGCATGAGGGACAGGAGAACATCCCATGGAATGTCCCACAATCCCATGGGACCGTGGGATGGGATGGACATTTTACGACATTTCTGGACACCTATGGGTATGTGAAACAGCACAATAACCAAGAAGACCAACCACCGCCACTGATCTAATAGGAAAAAGTCCAGGAAGTTTGTAGACTTAACTGCATCCCGTAACATAACCAGGTCAGAGACTAGTTATGCAGACCAACCCTTTACCTGACCGCTATGCTGGGAAAGGGTGTGGAACTTCGACCATATACATTTTGTTTCATTCATTATTTTACCTTGAACAGCTTATGGTGTGGTTAGCTCCATTGCGAGAAACTGACCATTATGTAGTTTTTAAAATTAATTTGTGGTTTATGCCACTTTTAAGTAACTCAGCACTTTTAGTCCCGGTCTGCCTCTCGACTCTATACTGAAGAAAATTAGGAGTATCCAATAGGCTTATAGCAACCTTTTCTTTGGCAGGAAAGTTCCTGCTTGGCATCTACTATTTTATTATTATTTTTCTAGCTTATTGATGCAGTCTTGAAACCATCAATTTCATAAGAATTTTTCCAACACCAAATTTATTACTGCAAGAAGCAAGTTCTGAACACTTATTATCTACGTACTCTGCAGCCATTCCAGCCAGAAAAACAATTTTCACAACTGAAACAGCTTGGAGGTACGTTCAGCGAAACCACAGCATAATCACGTCAACCAACCAACCACAATTACAGACAGTAGAAACCATGTTAAGGCACCAAATTTTAATCACATTTTTAAGGAATGAAAAATGAAATACGTACAGTGAAAGTTTCAGATCACCTCAGCATAGAGGTTGGGTAAAGGGTCTGATCTGTGAGACCAGACAGAGACAATCAATTCAAAAGGGTAAATCATTAAATTTCCTAAGATGATCAGGTAAAGATTGATAAAAAATTTCCATTTAGTGGAGTATGGGAAGGAACCGACCACCAAGTGAATGCAATGTGAGAGTCAAAGTACAAAAAAGACATGTACGTCCAAGCAGATTTGCTCACCAATAATAAGAATAAATGACAACAACAACAACAATAATAATAACAACTGCTATACTTCAGCACCTAGCTTACTACAGAGTTGAAGAATGGGGGGAGGGGGGGGGGGGTTGTACTTCAGTATAAGTATAGAGGCTAAGAAGACTTAATTATGAGAGGAATTAGTAACTTAAGGGTGCTCACACACTCTTTGACCGTGAAAAACCCGCCAAATAGGCCACGTTACTAGGGCCTGTTAAACTTACTTCTGATTTTCCCCTGAATTATTGTATTTATGCAGGCCAGCAAGTACTGCTAGGAGAAAGCACCTACCAGAAGACTGGAAGTCGATCGCATCTCAAGAAATACCCCGTCACCATTTTGGACTTCTTAGCAGTACTGCAAGGCTACCAGAAGCTGATTTTTTTGTATATCATTTTCTTTATTTTACTTTTCTATTTACTCACCTTACCACTTGAACTATTGTCGATTATTTCCGTGAAATTCCGTACATTAAAAATATCTCAACAGTTATAGGGTTGACCCCTTGTGGCCCTAAACCCCATAGCAGTTAGTCCATTCCTGAGATTTAGAGCGGAGAATTTTTAATTGTAAGTTGACTCCGCCCCCTAATCTGTACGCAACACACCGCTACTATTCAGCTGGAGTGCACTACTAAAGGCGCCCAGGCTTTGCTATGGTGAGCACCCTTAACACTATGGTGGACATTGCTGATGAATGAAGTGATAAAAGCCTAACCACAGTCTCCAATCTCTATGCCAAGCCTTAGCTGGAAACTCCAACTAAGCAATTACTGTTCTGTACTCACATAACTAAACTGTTGCTACATGTGCTTATTACCATGTGACAAGAGTCCACGTCCTACACATACTTCACTCTATGTAACTGATGCATATCATGCCCTGTGCAAGTATACCTTAAACTAATAACATGTCCTTCACCAGTATTCACAATGGCAATAGCTAGTGGCATTTAATGAGACCAACAACCTATCCCTAGGCGATACAAATACACATTCCCCTCCACCCCGAACAGCAGCCACCAGAAAGTCATTATTAGTCACATCAATAACTTATACACTGGCCTTCATTATAAAATGTTTTTATCTCAAACAAAACTGATACAAATGGGTCAACATACCTCCACAAATAAAGACTTATTGCATATTAGGGGGAGGGGCACAATGTTTAAGCCATTCACCGGCACAAGAGTTTATAGGCGTCCGGATGATGTAATGCGGATTCGTTAAAGCGAAGCTATGGCATCTAGAACATGGCTAATGTATTCTTCTATTACATATTTTAAGCAATAGAAAATAGCTATACATAACTAAGGTAGCTGGGCAAAAAAAATGACATTGGTTCTAAACATTGCAAGAATTTTTCTGTAACTGAGGTGGTGGACTGTCTGTGATAAACATTGCAAGAATTTTTCTGTAACTGAGGTGGTGGACTGTCTGTGATGACTGTCCTACAGCAAAAGCGAGAGAGAAAGGAGAGAGGAGATAAATAACTACGTGGAGATACTACTATTCAGGCTAGTAAGTAGAACTTGCTCCCTAAAGCTGTCACTTTGTTGCTAGTAAGTATGTACAAGTTGAGAGCTACTAGGGTGCTGTAGGTAATAAAGTTACCAGCAGCTATAGTCTAACTGAAGTTACTCCAGGGAAGACAATCTGCCATTTACATCACACACTCATTACAAAAAAAAAAAAAGTGAGAAAGTTTCTTCTTTTTTTTTCCAATAAGTTTTTACTTAGCCTAATAGCTTTCCTGGGAATATAGCACTGATTGATGATGTCCTTTCCCTCCTTGACCTGGATGGACTCCAACAGGAGGCATCTCTTGTCAAATTGGGTGAATCAATTTGGTAATAACAATAACCTTTGTAGGTGTTTATTTTGTTGTTTTTTCAACTGAATCTCATCAATGAGTGATAACCTGAGTGAGCAGCCTTTGCTCTGACTTCTTACTTGGACCTTCTTCTGTTCCTTCTATGTAGGATGATGCCTTCTCTCCTATAAGCTCAGAATATTCAGATGATAACGATAACTGAATATGTTGGAAGCAGGAAGGTAGACAAGAGGATATAGGAAGTGAAAAGTATGATTAAGGTGAGGGAGGACTGTAAGAGTGAAGAAGGACAGGAATTTATAGCAATTAAAGTATCGGACTTATACAGTTACACTCCCCCTCCCCCCCAGGTGTCGTTGGGCAACAGCATAACTGGCGGGAGATGAATGTCTATTATAATAGTAAAAATAATATCTCATCATGTGCAAAGCAATTGCTAATATGGCATTGGAATACATACAGGTCATGTTGTTTTTATACAGCAATGGTGGTATGGTCACCATAACGACTTTGTTGTTTGTTCCTAGGCAACCATTTTTGACTACAAATGTTCAACAATACATGTACTCACACATTATACAGTAGGAGACACAGAAAAATTCCGAATTCCGTTCCGTAGAACGGCCGTTTCACGATTAAAAAACGGGGGAAAAACGGTACGCCGTTTGTTAAAAAACGGCCGTTCCGTTCGACCGCGTTACCGTTTTAATCTTTCTCGTTCACCGTATGTCTCGCTCAAAGAAATATAAAAAATCGTTTATCCAATAAAACGTTCCAATTTTTGGTTTATAGGCTCCAGAGGCGGAGCTTTTCGGGTTAAAAAAATTTGAAGCCGTCCTATTCGAAGTTGTCTCGCGGAGAATTGTTAGTTCGACCACCGCACAGTATCGACGTTTTCTCGAAGTTAGGGCCTTCTCCGGCTTAGATTTTTTACTACTGGAGGTCCATCGGTAGCTAACAGAAGATCTACGAAATGCGGACCTCGTTATAGCTCTGTGCCCATCGGAATTTCGGTCTGCAACTTTATTGAAGCAAGTGAAAATTTTGTACGAGCTTTTTTTCACTATCCCCTTAGCGTTTAATGGTCGATATAAGGCCTTAGCTTGCTGATATAGCTATAAGAAGAGTTTCTAGCTAGAAAATATCTGTGAATCGACGGAAATGCTTCACCGTTTTAGTAAACGGTGTCGGCCGTTTAATCAAAACGGTACGGAACGCAACGATAAAAACTACGGTAAAAAGACTACCGTTCCACGGGCGTTCTACGGGACGGAATTCGGAACTTTTTTTTGGCGCCTACTGTATATGGTTGCTAGGTACTATTTCAAACTCCTGCATCTACATATATACATTTTTTAAACAATCTAGAAAATTGGAAATCTCTGAATTTATCTGCCCGTGAGAGAGTTAAGAGGCAAAAAACAACAACTAAACTATCATCATAAATAAGTGCACTGGTTATGTTGATAAAATATATCCATGTAAACTCCCTGTCTAAGGCTTAGAAAGTGCAACAAACTAGCTACAGTTAAAAATAACCCAACACATCCCTGAACTGTTACATGTGCTTATTACCATGTGACAAGAAACCATGATGCATATCATGCCCTATGCAAATATACAGCATACCTAACCTAAACATGTCCTTCACCAGTATCCACAGTGGCAAATAATGGGGACTTTTAATGAGACTAGGAACATATCCCAAGACCATATAGATACAACTCCATTCCCCCACCACACATACACTGGAAGGTCACCCTTGTATCACATATATCACATATGTAGGGCTTCCTCGTAAAATGTCATCTCCAAACAAAATTGAAACAAATAGGACATCACACCTCCATAAATAGAGGCTTAACTTATTGGGCATACCAATAATCACTAGCTTGAGTATGTGCACACACATTCCCTAATTAGGCACCACCTTAATAAAGAATAATAACACACATGTCACAAAATTTTGGTTACCATCCATCAAATAGCATAATGGTTAGTGTGTTTTCGGTACTCACTTCCGCATAGAGCAACTTACTTGCTGCGAGGAAATTCAGCCTTGCTGATAAATATCCAGGGGTGTTCATAGGAGTCACCACCTACTTCTATGTCCTAAAGTCACATTAAAATAGTATATGTAATAGCATCTAGAGAGTGTGTGTGATGGGGGAGGGTAATAACCGCTTTTTTACTGGGTGGTATTATAAAGTCATGAGAAAAGGCTACACTAGTATTCAACCATAAATTTCTGGAATATCCCAGGGAACTATTTTGTTTCAACAAAAATCGATGAGATACTGAACAAAACTCCAAGTAAATGATGGCACTCACAATTAGTTTTATTCCGCTCTCTAATGACTCGAGTTAATTCCATTACCTCCTGCACATTAACGCCACGTAGTTTAGAACGCCTATTCTTGCCCCATCCATCAGTCTGACCTGGTTTGCCCCATCCCCACGCAAGAGGTACTCTCTCTCCTTCGTCCACAAAGAGCGCGCGCAATAGATCAGCACTTATGACGATCGCGCTGTGTTTACCTAATCTGACTGGGCGGTGCCTATAAGTTGCTATAGTTACGAGGGAAGTAAAACTAACAACGAACGGAACTTGTTCGGGTATTATTATTGGCGAGCGAGCGTAGCGAGCGAGACACTTACAGGGGTAAAAATGAAAAAATCGGGGATGTTTGTTTATTGGCGAGCGAGCGAAGCGAGCGAGACACTATCAGGGGTAACTCAATCGAGATTTCGCTATATATTTTATTTATTTATTGATCTGTTTATGGGGTACGTGAGACCTCTGTTTTCGCCCGCGCTTCTAATTACGTAAGTTAGGTAAAGCGTTCACAGTTCCAGTATTTTTCAATTAACGAGCGCGGAGTATCCTGCTGCAGACGCAACTTTGTTTCAACCAAAAAGTTTACAGCTACTCTCTTCTTGAAACAATTGTGAAGTCTTTGTCAAGCTGCGCTTCTTTGCCACTGCTTTCGAAGTTTATTCAGGTAATTGTTAGTTTAGTCTGGGATCAGAGACTTTAGATTCTCTGATGCTAACTGAGAATGGAAAGGGTTACACTGTGCACTACAGTTAGATGTAATTTCTGTCCTATTTTTTTGTAAAAAGAGTCTGCTCGCTCGCCATGCATTTGCGCTATTCGAGCGCACCACTAGTATATATGTATGTATGTATGGATGGTACGTATGCTCTTTAAACGCGCGCGCGGGGAACGTTTTTCTCCTAAAAACACGGCTATTTAGGCTTGACTCCAGTTTATTCTGAAACTACAGCATTAAGCAAACCTTACTTTATCCTTAAGCTCCAAAGTATGAGAAAATTCCTGCTAAAACGCTTGTTTTCAAGACACAAAAAGTTGATTCGACAGGTTACTATGGCATTGAAGACCCTTTTCCAGATTTGATTTCAAAACTTCGCCGTTTTATGGGGGGATACGGAGTGCCGGTTGTTGGTTGTCAAGAGCCGTTGGTAGTCAGAATGCTGTAGTATTAATGTTATGGAAGCTACTACTTCTCGAGGGAAGCTGAGATAAGTATGTAATTCCATATTTGTTAGCTAAATATGCAAAATTAACTCTGGCCTTTCATTTTTGTAGCTAAGAGCTAGTCAACAGTGACTGGTAAATTCAAATAGTCAGATTGGCTCAAATTTTGTACTACAAAAGTTACCACTGCTCATGAAAATGAGGTAAGAAAGTAATTTTGTATTTGTGTGCTAAAATTGATTGTCTTTTGTTTTTGTAGGTGAGAGCTTGTTGTCGAGAATTAAGGTAATTCAGATGGTCAAAGTAACTTCAATTTGATACTACAGAAGTTATCAATACTCAAGAATGATGTAAGTAGTAATTCCATAATTGTTGGCTAAAATTACAAATAATAACACTGGTTTATTTTTTATCGTAGCTGAGAGCTTGTTCAAGAGTTACTGGTGATTGAGATTACCAGAATGTTGATGTTTGATACTACAAAAGTTATCATTAATAAGGTAAGAGAGTGATTTTGTATTTGTTTGCTGAAATCAAATGTCATAACTATAGTGTTTGCATGAAGTAAGCTAAAACATAGTAACATTTTATGTTACCTAACTATCAGGCTCGCTCGCCATTTGTGCTCAAGCACACCACTAGTTTGTATATATGTTTGGACGTACGTATGTCATTTTGTACTTTGACCCTCGCGTTTTTGTGTTAGTTACGTGGTCGACCCCATCCCAAATTGCACTAAACAGAATCCTCTGGTTTATCGATCAGTACCCGTATCACCCTAGAAATTGAATTGTTTACCGTTTTTAATTCTTTTGCGGGTGCAGTTAAAACTTGAAAACTTAAGGGACTTCCATTTGTATTCCAGTTAGTGGGGTGGTAAGTCAATGCGCTCTTTGTCATGGTTATAAGCCATGCGCAACAGTATTTACTTGAAAATACATTGTCCACTAGACTACCACGAAGGTAAGTCTGTAGGTGCATGTCCAGTTGTGTCAAAGCATTGTGTGTTACAACCATAACTTAGCTAAAGAATATCACAAAGAAAACGTTTAAATAACGTGTATTGTTTGTTGTTGTTTTTTTCCTTCAATTCAAGCAGTTGCAGAGAGTTGTTACTATGGCACTGAAATCCCTTTACCGTGTATGCGAAATTTTAAAACTGGACCTTATTTTCAGTAGCTTCAGTGTTAGAAGCAAAATCATTCATATAAAACTAGTGTAGTCTTTAGGCTCGCTCGCCATTTGTGCTCAAGCACATCACTAGTATATAATTAATGCAATACTAATTTGTATTTTTCAGAACAGAAACTTTTGTCATGTGAACTAGGTATTGTGGATTGTGCATTTACATCATGTAGCTACTCACAAAACTTGGCAATTCTGCATGTTTCGTCATCTTTATAGTGGAGTGGGTGTGGCACATAGTATTTTAGATGAACTTCTGCCATTCCAAGATAGAGTTCACAACTTTGAAATAACTCAATGCACTATTGAGAAGCTAGAGCCTATCATGAATATTCTCTAGTCCATTATGTTGTTTAAACTGTATCTACTAAATTAAATCTTGGAGAATCTAAAAGAGTAGCAAACTATTACACAATATATCTAGACTGGCAGCAGTAGAACCAAAACTTAGTCGTTGAGTAATGGATGCATTATATACCAACTATGTATTAACTGGCATAAATCAAATAATACCCAGAGTTAGCTATTACAATAATAACAGAGTTGTTTTTGTATATATTATAATGAAATTTATACTCGTTATCTTAAATATTGTACAATAATCACTGTTAGTTTGCCTGCCCACACCCTTTCCTCAATTATTATTTAGCTAGCTAAGTCTTTGGATGGGAAGAAAGACTAGAACTAAGGCTTACATGTTTTATTATCTGGTATTATTTTATGCAAGGGGAAGTAGTGGTGGACGAAAGTCCTTGTCCTGGTAAAGAAGCCGTATACATATGTACTGTTAGTGGAGGAGACTTAGTATGGCAGTGGACCCCTATAGGTAGACAAGAACAAGAATATATTGTACTTTCTCTTCTTCAACCTCAATCAAGATTATCAACACTTGAGATTGGAGCTACTGAAGTTATCTTCAATGTTACAGAATTTAGCTCATCCACCATTAGTGTTAAAGCTACAGTTAGTAATCCAGAACTCTTAAATGGAACTGTAATATCTTGTGGTGGGCAATCTTTTACCATAAAAGTTCCAGGAGGAAGTAAGTTAATATCATTAGTTAATGCTACCGTTAAAGTTCATCTGTATTTATTTGTGTTGTTACAGGTCTTGTGCCTACTGCTTTGAGAGTGAGCAGAGAATCAAGCAATACTAGTGAACTGATTATTCAGCCAATTGCTGATGAAAATGCCAGAAATATTTTCTACCAAATATCACTTTCGAGTACGTTCACAACATGGACAAGTCCTATAACACTAACTGCTCCTAACAATATAGTATTTTTTCTGTGCCAGTATAATAGTACATTCAATTTAGGTAAGAGTAGAAAGATTGTTTAAATACTTCAATGTATCTTCTGTATGTTTCAAAAGGAGTTTCAGTTAAGCGATGCTATTATGTATGTTTTATTAAGGTGTATGTATTTTGACTGACAATAATGAAGATACAAACTACACTCTCTATTCCAATGGAACATGGACAATTTCACGAGATTGTAGTCCTTCCAAAATACAAGTGACCTGTGAGGATGAAGGGATATGGAGTGATGTTATAGATTGTCAGGCATTAACAACTTTACAAACTGATTCAGGTACAGTGAATCAGATTAAAACTTATGCATACCAATACATACCAATACGATTGTAAAATAATTCTTAATTATTGAATATATAAACTTAGATCTAGCTTCAAGTACAATTAGTGTTCTCATCAAGTAAATAAAGAGTGTGTGTGTGTGTGAATATGTCCTCTTCTGGTCAACAATTTGCTAAATGTATATTGTACATCAGTTGTAAGAATTCATTTTCATTAATATTGTCTTGGAATTTAACTATTTTATGTTTTCAATATTGTATTTCAGAATTACAGAAAGGGACTACCAATGCTGAAATATTCCAAGTATGTTTGAGATATTAAATGAAACTGTATGACTTTATGTTATTCTAATTATAGATGCAGTGTCCTCAGCATTGTTCACAGCAATGTCCTCAACAATGTCCAACTTGCCATACCAGTTACAGTCTAGAATTAGTTATTGGAGGTATTATTGGGAGTCTTGTGCTGGCACTCATTCTGGGATTAGTCCTGGGACTACTGTTTGGAGTCAAATTCACAAGAACTTATAATGTTAAACAAGTGAATACATCAATGAATAATATTGACTTAAATAAAGGTCCTCTGTATGAAGAAGTAGAAATAGAGAAAAATGTTAAATTGACACAAAATATATCTTATGAAACAGTTAAAAACATAAAGCAATAGATTTATTTCTTTTCTAGATGTTTATTATTTTTATTTAACATTGACACTTATTAGTATTGTCTTTTCGTTATTAAAATATTAAAAGAATGTAATTTTATTTCACATGTGATTAGTTTTAGTGCATAACACATAGCTAGCTGAAACAGTTGCAAGAGATATCACATAGATTGAATAATTGTAAAACAAAGTACAGCATGTAGATCAAGAGATTGTGTGAGGTGTTGTCATTCCAAAATTGTGAATAAACATGCACTCATGCATGTTCTCTCATAATGTTTGCCTCAGTGTCATGAAATGTATAGTTAACAGACAACTCTTCTCACATTGAAGTAAGAGTGAGTAGCACTTTGTGAATGTTTGTATTTATAGAATGTTTGTGTCAAAAAGTAGACACTGTTTAGTATTGGTTACGTTCAACATAAAAAAATACAGCTATGTTAGAAATGAATATCAATCACAAGAGTTTAAAAAACAGACTCGTTACTTTACAACTTCCCATCGGTAGAATTACAAACTTTTTATGTGTACTACACTCATTAATAGAAGCCACACACTCATACTCTTACTACTGTTTACACTTTGGTTAGGCTAAGTAATAGTCTAAATGAATCACCTAGGAGCCAGAAGAGTATGAAGCATTCTGATATAACATAAGGAATAACATCAGTTGTATTGATATAATGTCTACTACTTTAATGTTTTCTGTCAAAATTCTCTGCTAGCATTTTAGATGTAGCCAATCCAAACAATATATCAGCTTTCTATGTCCTCAAAAAATGAGTAAACATCTATTTGCTGATTAAGTCATCAAAAAATGAGTAAACAGCTATTTGCTGATTTATGCATTTCAGTTACATTTACTGATACTTGCTTTAAAGTATTTCAAAATTTTGTGTTCATTGTTGTATACATTGATAGGTGAGTTAAAAAAGAAAAAGTTGTGAACTATCTTGTGTACTTATATAAATACATATCACACAATATTTAAAATATCTTTGAAAATGAAGATGAAGATGTAAGACCCAATGATGTTATTAGTGCAGTAAGCTAAAATAGCTAGATATTCTGTTTATTTTAATACTACCAGGATATTTGAACACATTCATAGCATAGGATGGGGCAACATATAATTATGGCAAAATCGAAATTGTGTTATGAGACTACATTACTTGGCTACAATATTAATGGTTACAAATTAATTTATGTCAATAAATATATAATATAATATAACAGCATGAGAATGCCACAATTGTTTTTTCTTCATTCACTAAATTAGGACATGTGTAATCAGGTAACTGCTATATAAGGCATAATATTGTTAGAAGAGCACAAATAATTTCAGCTTGTCCTGGCAATGTGGCGGTATATTTGCGTTTTTATCCATTGGTGCTGGAATATGTGTAGCCTAATTTGTCAGGCTCTATATAGTTATCTAATTCATCTACAGGTGACCAGGGCCAATTAGTAGGGTCTACAGTTACTTAAAATAAATCTTATTTAGTACTGATATGGAAAATGAATTAGTTAATTGTTATTGATACTATTAAGTGCATATGAATAGCCTAGCAGCAACATCAGATATTTAAATTTAATATTATGTGTCTGACGAAAAGCAGCAATAAAACGGACATAAAATAATGTTATAATTATAAGACCAAACATCAATTTTTAAATGCTAACTTTGAACATCAAATGCTTTAAATTCTTTTAACAGTGTCATAACAAACATTTTTAGTCAATTCAACTTTCTTGTCTACTTCCACATCTTCATGGAAAGGTCTTTTATGCAAGTCAATACTGTGCTTTGGGCAATTGCAACTTTCCCCAGAGTGTTTGAAAACTTTCATTTTCTTGTTGCAGCTGACTCCACTAAGTAGTCCCATGCCAAAGCCCACAATAAGAGCCAGCATAAAGCATCCAATAGCAGTTCCAATAATTGATCCCAAACTATACATGTGGTCAGTGCAGGAAGTTGAGCCCTGATGGAGAAACACAACAGATGTAATAGTGTTATTATGTGTAGTGATTAATATAGTGTAAAAGTGAATTAAGAACTAGCTAATTCTTACTGTAACGAAGTTATCTTTTATTGTAGTAGCTGATTTTACTGTAACAAAGGAGTTAGCCTCTGTTGTAGCAGTTGTTTCCCCTAATATAGATAAAACCAACAACAACAAAGATCATTATTTCAAGTGTGGATAATAATATTATCATGGTTTGAAATAAAATAGAACTTCCTGAATAAAGATGTAGCTATAATATATTGAAAATGTTGATGTTACAATACTCATAACTATTGAAGTGTGGCAAAACAAAGTGAAAAAAATGTCTCAAAATGTATCATCTAAGTATATTTTAATTTCTTTGTAGACAGGAATAGTTCAAAACAGTTTGTTTATTTTATAGTAACAATTTCAGCTAACCAAGTCAATGTTGGCTGATATTAAAGATTGAAAGTGATAAATTAGCAGATTCTATTTTGGAAATAGTCTTTATATTTGCATAAACTGAAAGCTCAGTTTATTAATAATGTTAAAATACCTATGCTTGTATTCTGATCAGAAGTAATCTCTTGACAAGTAATATCTTCACTCCAGCTACCGTCAACACATGTCACTTGTATTTCTGGAGGATCACATTTTTGTGAAATTACCCAGGTTCCATTAACAAATAGGGTATAGTTTCTGCCTATATTGCTGTCTTCTAAAATGCACGTGTCTATAATACATTAACATTGTGAATAAAGTATTTTTTATAATAATTTATAATTATTCAGTATATCCAAATTTACCTATAAAAAATGTACTGTTAAGCTGACAATAAAGAAATGTAACATTCTCAGCAGTGCGAAGCCTTATGGGGCCAGTCCATGACACCGGATTAGTAGAAGATAATTGGTAGAAGGTATTATCAAGAAAATCACCAATTGGATAAATATTAATTTCACTATCGTTATGTGACACTCGTACTACTTGTAATGCTGTAGGTACAAAGCCTGTAATAGCATAAACATCATTCTGTTGATCTAATAGTAATAATGGTAATGACATAAGATAGTATTTACCACACCTAATATGGTGTCCACTCACTAGTTTGTGGAACTCTTATGACTAGACTCTGTCCACCACAAGTCATGGTGACTCCATTCAGAGTATCTGCATTACTAATGATAGCCACTGCACTGATGACTGATGGATTGAGTTGATATTCTGTTATATTAAACACCACATTAACTCCTCCTATCACCAATGTTCTGGTAGTACTTGATGGCTGGATATTACTGACAACTACAAACTGTCTCAGAGGATCAGTGAGCCATCTCCACACTAAATCTTCATTTTGAACATTACATCTGTAAATTGCAGATTGTCCAGGGCATGGACTTCTGTCTACCACCAGTTCTCCTAATGTTTACACACACCACAATGTAAATATAGATTGGTTTAGCTCAGTTACATACCTGTTATAACAGTTAGTAAAATGATAGTAACATATCCAACAGCTGCTTTTGATGTCATACTGATTGTTTTAGAAGTTTTGCAAGCTGGATACAAGATGCAAGCATTAAAATGGAAGCATTTCTTGAAGCATTAATCCTGTTGTAGATTGATATTTGACAGGAAGCTATATAAATTAGTATTCTAATTTACTTATAATATTGTGTTGTAAGACATTAATTAGCACAAAATTTCAAAAGTAGATAACAACGAACTTAGAGATCTAGAATAAGTGTTGTACAGAGTTACCAGCAATGAGGTATGCTGTCAATGGTCTAACTGTAATATTGATGATACGGTTAAATGCTTTTGCACCAGTTATATATCATTTTTTCATGTATTTGCTAGTATAGATGATGTATGTTAGCAATTCAATCCATTATGTATATCACTTATGTACACATTGTATATTTATTATAATAATTATGTGTATACCTATAATATATATTATTATATTTGCCTGGGAATGTAGACACATCTTGATATAATGGTAAAATGGAAAAACTGACAGAAAACAATAAAAGTATACAATATATCTAGGTTGATGATTCCTGATAATTATTAGGCCCCAAGAAATTTGCTTCAAGGAGCCTTTCAGAGAATGGGACATGGGGGCTGGCTACTACAAACTGTCAGTCTGGTTAGACCCAGACAATACTTACATGAGTCAGAGTGTGATATGGTGGATATATTTCAAGAGCAGGCTACTTTATTGTCAAGAGCCAGTGTCAGGGTGAAAATATTATATCCTGATGAAATATCTTGCCATACCACTCTGAAGAGTGAATCTACTCCAGATTCCTGCTGTGGTTTGTTAGAGTAATTCACTCTATAGATGTACAGATAGCTATGGGGTCCCAGGTTATATTGTGGCAGCTACTCTAACATTTGATGTACAACTTTTGCAAATTAGGAATGGTGTAGCATAAAGTATTTTAACATCTTCATTATCCTGTATCAATTTGTTGAGTATTGTCATTATTCCCTCTTATTACAGGCACCATTCAGTGTACAATGTGTACAATGAAACAATAGTAGGGACATATGCAAGACGGAGGGAGTTTAGGGGTACCAGTAAACTCCTTTTCAAATTGTAGATCGTGGGCTAATGTAATTTATGGTGTATATTCAATTGCTCTCTTTCTACTGCTTTCAAATTGCTGAAAAAATCTGAACTGCAATGGAGTATATAATTAATTGGCTAGTTACGTACTATATAATGTTAGCTAGTACTTCATAAAACCACAATGCTTTAGCTACTGACATGACATGAAATGAATGCTGCTATTATGCTGGAATGAATTTGAAAGAAAGGGTGTCAACATTATGGTTTTTGTTATAGAAAAAGAGCAGGAAAAAGAGACAGTCAGTGCAGTTATGACATGGTTCACTACACAAAATCATCAGCACAATATATGACTGTCTTGCATATGAAACAAAAGTTGATGTAGACAAGTAGTATTTGTTTGACAATATGAACGTATATATAATTGAACACTCAACTTTACCGTTTAAAACAGCCATTTCAGTTTGTTTGGTATCTAATGGATTATGTTTGGGTGTGGCCACTAAGTAACCCTCCCTTTTCAATATTCTGCCTAGCAAGTCTACGTAATTAATGCTGTCTTCATAAGAAACTAAACATTAAAGAGACACTAACCTCACCAGTAGCTCCTACCATTAATCGCTTCGAATCGCTGAGAATATAGTGTAAAGCTAAACTACTGCAAATTGTTTGTTTACGTCATTACCACAAGACTATAGGGGGGGGGCGTTACTTATAAGAGCTTCCGGTCGCATTGCCAAAAAATGATTAGGAAAACGAAGTCGTATTATTCTGGCACATTTAAGGGAGTTAAGTTGTTCTGTACAACAGTGCAATGCTCCCGGAGGCTGCTATATTTGATAAACCAGAGATAATACTACTGCAAATTGGGAGAGTTGCAAAGGTTTAACTTTTTTATTAATTATAGTGCAACAAGGCATGCAGCTCAAAAATTCTTGCTAGATTATCTTATTGTTGAAAGAGATTAATGGCTTATATATATAACATTATGACATGAAGGATATAAAAATTACTAGTCAAAATTTTATTAATACAAAATGTGTATGCATTATTTGTACTAGCTATTTAACTATATTCTATCATTTCTTTTATAAAATTGAAAGGTAATTAGATTGTAGCCACATATAATAGTCATGTTGAATGTGTTTACTTGCTGTTTATTGTATTCAACTGCTGCTTATTGAATTTAATATGTTCCAAAATAAAAGTTGTCTCTTAAATAAACTTCTACTGAGAATCATAGCCATATCAGTACACAAAAGTATTAATTATTATTATAAAACTGCTTCAAGAATAATAATCTTAATGTAATTATTTATGTTAATTCTTATTGGTTAAATATATGAAGACAAAAAAATTAAGAAGTTAAAGAATTGTTACAGTTATACCGATTTCTGAATGTTATCTTTTTCATCCTTTTTTAATCTTTCATAGTACCTTAATATCTAGAACTTACTATTCAAAAAGTGAGAGGGGTTTGGGGAGGGTGGCTTATGCCACTTAAGCCTCTCTTATTTACACCCCATACTATATAATGTATTTGTAAGCATATTTCTCATTATGTACTTCTTGCTATATTTTCAATAAATTCTTTATTTACTACTCCTACTACTACATTGCTGTTGCTATGACAACTATTATGAAATACAACAGATGGCCATCTTATAGTAGCAACTATGTAATAGAGTTTGTGTTACTGTAATTACAACTTTCTCATGTGAATATTTGAAGCCACATATTGCCTCTGGAAAACCACAAACTCAACAAGTGTATACTATCTCATCAGTTGAAGCCACGTATTCATACTACTGTTTACATTTTAGTTAGGTATTTTAATAATTATACTGATATCTGCATTGTGTGATAATGTATATCAGAGAGAATTACATCAACATTTTCTTCTATTATCTAAAACATAATTGTGTGGAAATAAAATATATAATATACACACAATATATAATATAAATGTGTAGTAAGGAGACATAAATATTATATTTTCTTAACTGTATCATAAGAAATGTTCTGAGTCAGTTCAACATTTTTATCCATTTCCACTTCTTCATATAAAGGTCCTTTATTGGAGTCGTTGTTCTTATTAAATGAATCCGTTTGTCTTTTCAAATGTTTAGTTGTGAATTTGACTCCAAACAGTAGTCCCAAAACTAGTCCCAGAAGGAGTGCCAGCACAAAACTCCCAATAACACTTCCAATAACTAACTCTAAACTGTAATTGGTGTGGCAAGTTGGACATTGCTGAGGAAATTGCATCTATACATAATAAATTATATTAGAATAAACAATTTTGCTTATACATTTTTCCATACATACATTGTAATTTCCACCATTGGTAGTAGCAGTCCCTTTCAGAAACTCTGGAATAATTAATCAAACAAAAAATTAAGTTAATAAAAAATATTAAATCAATCTACGCTAATTATAACTGTAGTTAATCATTAACCAGAACGTGTGTAACACAATTATTATGTGAAGTCATATTTTTATTCAACTTTTAGTTACAATCTAATTTAATGTAGTAATACATATTGTGAGGTTACTACTTCAAGCATAGTATGTACGCAGTATCAGATAATGCGAGTGTCATGTTTTGCAAGTTGTTGATACTTCTTTTTTTTAATACAATTGATGTGTATGTAGTTTATGTGAGTATGTAAATGAGTGCTTTATTGTAATTCATGTTTGATGAATAGTACCATTGGTTCATGCTTGGCATTTTGAACAGTAAGCTATATGTGTGCAATTCAGAATTTCCAAGCCACTGGCTACATGGTAGTTGTATAAGTGTATCTATGTTTATTAACTCCGAGAAAGCTAGTGTATGTAACTGGGCTTTATTGGCATAAAGCTGTGCTTTTAAAGCTGTGTAGGATAACTAATTGGCATGGGGGAGAGGTAGGCTCCCTGAGTTTTGTGGTTTAATAATGTTTATGAAAGAAATAACCTAGTTAGACTGCAACCCAATCTGATGGGCAGGCTCCAGCTCTATATAATATAGATTATTCATTAATGCCGCTTTAGTGTGGGGCTAATACTTAACATTTTAACTAATTTGATCTGAATAACAACAACAACATTCTTGTATTTGACTTTTTTTATGTAACTTTGAATGTGAATGTATGTTTTCGACTGTTACAAGTTTATGTAAATAAAGTCAGTAAGGAGTGATATTAGGAAGCAATAAAATACTGTTAGATGTATAGTGAAATTTGTAGAGTTGTGATTGATATGTCAGTATGATAAGTATGTGGAATTTTGATAGCATGTTGATAATTAGCTGTTCAGCATGGAAAAATTAACAGCATTAATGATAATACTGCAGAATGTGTAGAGATAGTTGAAACATCTATTGGTTCAATAGTCATTTTATTATGACAACAGATAATATTGTTATCTTACCATCAGTGTGATGTGTACTTATTTCAGGACAACTAATGTTCTCACTCCAAGACCCATCACTATTGCAGGTGGCTAGTACACTACCACATTGACGTGATATCTCCCAAGTCCCATTTCGAAAGAGGGTATAGTTTTGTTCTACTAACAGACATCTTGTTTCTGTAAAAATGAAATTAGTGGTTTATTAGTGCACAAAATATTTCTGTTGATACATTATCCTAATTTCATTTTACTTTTAAATAAAAGTTTACCTATTGGGAAAGTCAATTGTGATAGACAGTGATAGAAAGATATGTTCACTATATTAGAAGATGTATTAACTGTAATTGATGGAGTCACTCTTGTAAGACTTCCCTGTGATATCCTATATTTCACGTTTTCAATGTTGCCTTCTAAATTAGGGTAAATATTAACACTCTCTCCTGTTTCTTCCATTGTCACTGTTAACGTTAAAGGCAAGATACCTATGAAAAAAAATGCACAAGCACTATGGTCTATCTTTAGTTGCTAGTAATTATTGTTACATTTACATTACTGTACCACATTAAATACTTGTTTTTCATGCTGTTAATTACTGTGTGAAGGAGAACTATGTATCTCAGATAGCTGATGTTCACAAACTTACTGATTGGTTTTGGAATAAGTATTGTGAGTGACTGCCCACCACAAGTCATTCTAGTTCCATTTAACCGTTGTGGACTGAATAGGGTAGCTATGATATTGGTAAGTGGAGGACCAACATCTGTTAGGTTGAATTGAACTTGAGTATTAAAAATTGATTGATTTTTTATTCCTGGCATATCACTACCAGGAAGAGCTGCATATCTTTCCATGAAAGAAGAAAGCATCCATTCCCAAATCACTGCATCACTCCCAGTCACATTACATTGGTAGACTGCACTGTCACCAGGACAGGTAGGAAATTTTTGAAAAACCAATTCACCTTAAGGAGTGTCACTCTACATCATTAAAAATTATAAACTAATTTGTTTAGTTACCTTTCACCATAATAGACATGTAGTAGCAACTAAAAATTACAGCTCCAGCTTTCCAGGCCATGACGTTTTCCTCTCTAAAGCCAGCAGTATACACAGGTAAATTAGAGTCTAAAACATTTCCCATTTTAATTAACCAAGATATTCTTTATGAATTACAGGAAGTATGTTGTGTAATAATTCCATACAATAATTTAGCATTCTTCTAGTTCACAATAATTTTATATATGTGTAGTGTGCCATACCACTCTGAAGAGTGAATCTACTCTAGATATCTATGCTGCTGTGGTTTGTTGGACTTGTTCCCTCAACAGGTATACAGACAGCTATGTAGCTTACCGAAAAAGAACATTGTAAAGATATCTAACATGGAATATATATATATATAATATATATATATATATATATTCTACCCTAGATATCTTCACAATGATATCTTTAGGTACATATGACCCTTGAAATCACTGTTATTTCAGCTGTACTGAGCAAGCTCATTACTCTTACAGTTATAACAACAGGCTAACTTGTAAATTTTCTTGGTTTTTACAGCTACCTACCTCTTGTGTAGCCTACTCAACTGAGTTAAAGTAGCTTTGAAAATATTAGCTGGGGGTGTGGGTAGCCCTTACAACCAACTTTACCCTGTGAGTTAACCACTTATTACACTCATCAGAGTGATATGGCTAGATATTTCACTCTCAGGCTTTACTTTTACTCTCCTCTGGCTAGTGAAAATAAATTAGGCTGCTCTTGAAACATTTCGCCATATCACACGGATAATTCTTCATATGCGATATTAAATAAAATCACCTTTCCCAATAATGAATAATAATATAGTCTGAAATGGCTTGTTTTATAATGGCTTATTTTGCAAATGTCATGCTGTTGTTTACGATCACATTTTTTGTAGGTGGGGAAACCACCTCGGACAAAAAGTTATAGGTATTATATTTTTATCGGTAAGAAATAGACTAGCTAAAAATTGAGGGCTCTTTCTGAAAAAAAAGGGAGCTTGTACGACACTAGTCAAGCCCTCCCTAAATCTGTCCCTCAGCCTCATTTTTACTATAATACTAGCTAGCTACAGAAAAATCGAAAATTAATTTATTATTTTATTTGGTCTAGAATGTGAAAATATAGCTCGTGCAAGTCGATACGTAGCTGGATCAAGTTGATATGTAACTCGTACAATGAAACGATAGTAGGAGTATATGCTGGACTGTGGTTTTTGGGTTTAACAGTAACCTTCTTTTCAAATTATAATTATATCCAAAGACCAAAGTAATTCATGGTGAATAATCAATTACTCTCTTTCTACTTCTTTCTATTTGTTGAAAAAAAACTTGAACTGCTAAGGAGTATATAATAAAATGGCCAGTTACATACTATAAATTTTGTTAGCAAGCACTTCATAGAACAACGATGCTTAAGCTACAGACATGACATGAAATGAATGTTACTAGCTATAATGTTGGAATGAATTAAAAAAGAAGGGGTGTCAGCATTATGGTTTTTGTTTTAGAAAAAGAGCAGCAAAATGGACAGTCAGTGCATTTATGACATGGTTGACTTCACAAAACCATCAGCAGAAGCTATGACTATCTATTGCTTATAATATGAAACAAAAGTTGATGTAGACAACAAGTATTTGTTTGGCAATATGAACGTATATAGCTAATTGAACACCCAACTTTGCGGTTTAAAACAACTATTGCGGTTTGTTGTTATTTAATGGATGCAGTTTGGGTGTGGCCACTGAGTAACTAACCCCTTTTAAATACTCTGACTACCAAGTCTACGTATTAATGCTGTCTTCATAAGAAGCTAAACATTAAAGAGACACTAACCTCACCAGTAGTTTCAACGGGAAACTCCTACCATTAATCGCTTCGAATTGGTGAGAATATAGTGTAAAGCTAAACTACTTCAAATTGTTTGTTCACGTCATTACCACAAGACTATAGGGGGCGTTACTTATAAGAGCTTCCGGTCTCATTGCCAAAAAATGATTAGCTTTGTGGGGCTGGAGAGTGGAGCAAGCAGCAGAGCAGCCACGCCCCGAGCATCCACTCCCCAAGGTGGAGCAGCCATGCCCCGAAGGAGGAGCCTGAGCAGAGGAGAGCCTGCAGGAACCAAGGTGAATGTCACTGACAGGTCACAGACATAACATCAATAACATTCAGTCAAGTAGTGTGCGTCACCAGTTACATTTTATCATCGTGTCATTTTGTGCGCATGCTGTGCCGTGTGCAAAGGCACCGCGTGCAAAGGCACCGCTTGCAAGGTACTTTGTAAGCAGTTGTGTGTTTATTTGAGTTTTATTTCTGTCGCTGTCGTGCTTCTCTTAATTACAGCTGAGACTAAACTCTTAGGACTGGGTAAAGGGAGACCAGGGGTAGTTATATAGCTATCGTCCTGGAGCAGGTCTGACAAGGACCTAAACCCTAACAAACATTTCCTCCAATCCCATTTGTCCCACAAGCTTTTATCTGGAAAATTTTGTCAAAATAAAAAGTATGGCACATATAAGGAACTTGAGTTGTTCTGTACAACAGTTGAATGTTTTGGGAGGCTGCTATATTTGATAAACCAGAGCTATAGTACTGTAAATTTGGAGTGTTGCAAAGGTTTACTTTTTTTATATAGCTAGTGCAACAAGGCATGCAGCTCCAATAAATTCTTGCTATATTATCTTATTTCTGAAAGAGATTGATTGCTTATATATGGAATGTTATGACATGAAGGATATAAATTATAAAAATGTGTGCACACTACTTACAAGGTACAGAGTATGAAGGAATGAATTTAGCTCAATGATAGTAGGTAATGTAACAAAAGGTGTGTTATTAGCAGTTATTAATTATATACCATGGCTTCATTTGTGTAGTTGAGATTGCATTATTGTAAAAAAAAATTGTTAGTCAAAATGTGATTAATACGAAATGTTACCAGAACACCCCCTGGTCCTAATGTGTCTAGATAACGGACAGTAATATGATGTTGCAGAAGCAAAATGTCTCTCAAAAGACCTACTATGAATCATGGCCATATCATTAATCGTCAAGAATAATAAACTTGATGCAATTATTTATGCTAACATAACATCTACAGATAATAAATAATATTAGCATAACCAATTTTTTCACAATGTTCCATATATTTTCAAACATACATCATAAATTAAATGACTGCTACTACCAATGGTGAAATTTATGATGTATGTTTGAAAATATATGGAAAATTGTGAAAAAATTGTTTATGCTAATATTATTTATATATATTAGTAACTATACTGTTTTCATATTTACTTTTACATTTAACTTTCAATGTTATTGTATGGTTAGACTGTTTATATAAGTTTTATGTAAAGAAAGTCAGTAAGGAGTGAGAGTAGGAAGCAAAATGCTGTTAGGTATAGTGAATTTATACAGTTGTGATTGACATGTTACATGCTAAGTATGTGGAAACTTTATAGCATATTGATAATTTACTGTTCAGCATGGAAAAAAATTACAACTTAGGTAAAAATACTTCCAATATTACTTTTATCAAATAATATTATTTCTAGAGCAGCATCAGAAGTGTCTGTACAAGAAAAATAGAAATTATATTTACTGTGTATGTTTTCTAGACTACCAGACTATAATACCTGTGTTAGAACTAACCCCTTTGTATATACAATCCTGAACATTCATGCAATTTAGTGATACTCAGTTTGTAGTTTCGAAAGAGGGTATAGTTTTGTTCTACTGACAGACATCCTGTTTCTGTTAAAAATAATAGTGCTTTATTAATTTACACAATATATCTGTTGATACAGATATATCATTTCAACTCCTGATTTCACTGTACATTAAAAATATTCAACCTATTGGGAAAGTCAATTGTGTTAGACAGAGATAGAAAGATATGTTGAATATATTACAAGATTATATTAACTATAATTGATAGAGTCACACTTGTAAGACTTCCCTGTGATCCCTACGTTAGAACATCACACCACAAGAGCTCTTACAAGCTAGCAAATTGTATGTTACAAAACTATTCCTAATGATAATAGTTATATTTACATATAGGTGCATGGCATCACACTATTATAATAGAAATTTATATTGATATTTTTATTTATAACTTATTTCACTTCAATTAGGATTCTAATTTTCGATTGAAATGCTTTCATTGATATTTTCCCCACAATTATGGTTATGTGTCCTAGCTACCATAATGAAGGATGTTATTAGTAAACATTAATGATAAAGGTGAATACTAAGTGTTTACTGTTAAAATACAATTTTTTAGCAAATTTGAAACTGAAATAACTAGTCCAGTGATGGCAGTGTTTACAAATTGTCAACTTAGACTGGTCAATAATTTCATGCTGTACATAAAAGTGTAAAATACCTAACCAAGACAGCACTCATAATAATAAGAGGTATTTTTAGCCAACTGAATAGCAAACATATGTGCACAATATCATAACATTGTGTTACAGTGAGTCACTTGTCATTGGGTAAGGTAATTCTCCAAAATAGCTTCTTATTGGACAATTCAAGTTTCTTTTAAGTAGTTAAAACAAATAAAAATGACAACAACTTTAGCTTACATATAAATTCTATCAATTTCCATATAACAAATTAATGAGAATATTATTATAGACTATTGTCATACAATATGGTTCACAATACTGAAGTATTGTTTTTATGCTTGAAATATCTCAAAAAGTTAACTCAATACCCACATTGAGATGAACAATACTTCTGAAGTGACAAAAGTTGTTAATATCAATGGATTAATACTATTTTTGTACCACATAATTGATTTATTTAGCTACAGGTAAACACTGACTTCTTAGTATTATTGTATGAATAAACAAGAAGATGAATAGGTGAATATTTTCCCTGTAACACAAATTTCATTAGAATATACGGGTAAGTATAGCTAAAACCAAAGGATTCTGTGTAATAAGGGTGTATGGGACGATGTGTACTACGTAGAGAACAAGAACACTTGAGGTCAAAGTACATACTTAATGCTATACGAGTAAACAAAAATTCGATTGTACCAGATACTGTTTCACTCGCTGCGATAAATTGCCAATAGGTTAGGTGTTTTCAAGGACTTAGGCATGGCCTTCGAAGTCGTTGTTATTTGCACAAGTCTGTTTCTATTTTCTTCTGTAAAAGGTAAGACCGATAAGGATAAATCTAGCATATAGCCACAGGTGAATAACTAAAGCAAAAATGAAAGAATTAGTTGTGTACAGACAATATACTATGACTCTACAAGACACAATACATAATATACATACAATTTGCAATTTTGCAGGCCAGAAATTCTATATGTTTGAACTGGGTGTCACACATTGTGTATTAGTGCCATGGACATGATTGAATTTGACAAGACTTGTTCAGATTTACAATCTTGTTCTCAACACATTGTACACTAATTTATGATTTTGTTTTAGTAGTCAATAGATAGGCATTCAAGACGTGTACGTGTCATTTAAGATATAGAGTTCACAATTTTGAGAGCAGTGCACCATAGGGAAGATAGAGGTTCACTTACAAATATCCTTTGATTTTATTATTAACTGTATTCTCTAAACTAGATCTTGGAGAATATCTAAAAGAGTATAAAACTAGCACTTCCTTGTTGGTTAAGGAACAATACCAGTTGACATGGACTGTGTCAAGATTTATGGAGATAAAAATTGTAAACTCTGTAGAAGTAATTGTAGCTATAATTATGTATTTGTGTGTTAATTTAGAGACTGTGAATGCAAGCAAATTTACATTAACTTCAAGCAATAACATTAATGGATCTTTTTGTCCTGGAAAGATAATATTTAATTGCAATGGTCGAGAGGTTCCAGTTGTGTTTTATTGGTTTGTCAATGGAACTCAAATTGGTCCTTATATTTTTCGAGATGAGGATCTAATCTTCCCTCAAGTTATAACCAATACCCCAAATATTAGAGCAAATATTACTGATGCATCCAGAGTTAGTACTACTGCAATCAATTTGGAATCAGTTCTTGTTGGACATCTGGATAATATTAATGGAGCACACATTCAGTGTGGTGCTACTAATTTAGAGAGTGATGCTTATATCATTTCCAATCATGGTAATATTATTTGAAGTAAATACTCCACACTGTGGCACAAAATGTAACATATTCAAGTTGAACATCCATTGCTAACATTTCTACCACATGGTTTAATTACATTTAGTTCATTTTTTACTCACTCTTCGGTCCTCTGTTTTCTCACAACTTTTCTTGACCAATCAGTTCACTTACTTTTCTAACTTCTTGACCAATGACTATGTTTTACCAAAGTTGGGCTCAGTTTGATCAATACACGCGCCAAACAATTGCATCACATGTCACATATCATTTATATCACTTGTATATAGTTCCAGGAATACCAATGGTTACTATATCTAGACTTTATGGAAATTCAGAGTTGTATATTGCAGCTGACTTAGAGAAACTTGTGAGTTTTTTCAAGCAGTGCGTTGTTGTTGTTTTTACAAATGAGAGTTGAATAAATTACACAATTTCGTTTAACTACAATGGTTTGACAAGTTTAACTTTTATTTAGACTGCCAGTTCTTACATTATGGTGGAAAACTAACATATTTAACATGATTAATATAATCGTTCTTAACTACATGGAGTAGTACTATTGCTAATATTTAGTAATTTCAAATAGTTACTTTTTTCACTAGATGAAACACAAGACATATAGCAATCAGTGTCAATAAATAAAAATGGTGCTATAATTTAGTATGACAAGTAATTGTTTGAATTACGTTAAGAAAAAATGTCTGAGTCCATCTATAATTTAATTGAATTCACAAAGACAAAGACCAATATAGCATTTTCCTTGACATTATTAAGAATTGATTTTGGTCAATTCTAAGATTTTTCTAACAATTATAATAATGATATTGTGTTGCACTTTGTTTAAAGAATTTCAATTTCATTTGAAGAAAAATTTAAAAATTCCTCTACTTACCTCCATAATAGCAACACAGATTGATGCTAATTTATATCACATTTTAACTCGCAATATAGTAAATATGATACTTTTATAAATAATAATGTTGCGCAGTAAAAATAATCCTTTACAATTATATAATATGTTTAATTTTTGGAATTGAAACCTAACTACTATAATGTATTATGGATTTGGAGTGCTGTCAGCATAAAACAATTAAATCATTTTAAACTGATAATAAAATGAATATTGAACTTATGTCAATTTCTCAATTCTAGTTTGGGAAAGCAATTCTTTTATAATCTGTTGTATATTAAGTATTCTTATTGCTAGATGTTATTATTAATAATATGATTATAGGTATCTCCATGTCCAGGATTAACTTATGAGTATGAAATAGTATTAAGGAACAATAAAACTGGATTAATTATTAACACTCAGAAGACACAATGCTCCAGTGAAATTTGCCGTGTAATATTTGGACAAGGTCAAGCAAATTGTACATATTTTATTGAAGTTACTGCTATAGATACTATTCAAAATGTGAAAGGCATCACATTTGTATCTGAAGTTATAAGTAAGCCAACAATATTGTTACAAATAGTCCGTGAACCAGAGAGTTGGGCATCATCAAGAGGAATAGTTAATCATACATATTTTCTTTAAGTACAACTTTAAGCCATTACTAAGATTTCTATAATATGCTACATAATAGCTAAAAATAGTAGGATTTTATGTATAGATAAATGGGTGGATAAATTGATCATTAAGTGGGTTAGTAAGTGCATGTGGATGTGTGAGTAAGGGGTCTTGTGGGCAGGTAAGTAGATGAGAGCTAAATAAATATGACTCTTTTTTCTTGGGTAATGCAATAAATTGTGACCGTCTATAGGAAAACCAGGCACAACGCGGCACCTTCGAATTTTTTTTTTTTGCACTTACGGAGTTGTCGGCGTCCAGATATTGAGCTCTCCAAGTTTTATCGTCGCAGCTTTAGTCGTTCCTGCTATAATAGACCTAACCGTTCCCTTCCGTAGGCTTGAAACAATACATTTTTAAGAAATCGATCGATCTTTTCTCGATATTACGCACGCCGCGTTGTGCCCGGTTTTCCCGTAGACGGTCACAATTAGATATCTGTTATAAAGTGATACTAATAACTACATTTTTTCACATACAATACATGTGTCTATTGCTCCGATTTCTTAATCATATTGCCGTAACCTAATTAATTTTCTATTTGAGTTGTCAATAGCTTCTAATAAAAAAAATTAATGCTAATTATCTTTTTCGCGAACATGGCTTTCATATACGAAAGAGCTATTGAGGGTAAAACATTGAAATATTTTACAATTATGTTTAATCATGAGTATTATAATAAAATTATATAAAAACACTTTGTTTTAAAAACTTGTATTGTTGTAGCAATAGAGAGTAGGGCAGATGTTACTACTGACACTGAAGAATATCTGGTATGTTTAATTATATGTCTCTTGATATTGTTTGCTTCACTGTTTTTATAAAAAACAAAACACTAATCACTTGTACAGATTATGCTCAAAATGTACTTGAGGTTACATTTTGTATTTTAATAGGTGTCATTACCAAGAAAATATAAAGAGTATTCCACAATCATTGGCAGTGTGAGTGGAGGCTTCCTGGTGGTGCTTATCCTGGGCATTTCGTTGGGACTGTTGCTTGGAATAAAATATAGATACAATATGAAGAAGAAGCTATCTAAAGAGAGTGTAGAAGTTTCTACTACTTACTGTAAAGAACCTCAGTATGAAGAACTCGAACTGGATAAACCTGTCACAATGTCTGAAAATGTCTCATATGATGTTCTCAGGAAATAATTCTTTATTATATTACATTTTGGTTGTTGCTGTTTTTTATTTGTTGACACTGTGCACTATTATAAGATTATTACAAAATTATTAATTAAGTTATAGACATGACACTACCAGTTATGAAAAGAGAAGAATATCAGTTATCACATCGAATTGACCATAAACGCATTTCAACCATAATATTATTGTAAACACTCATCAGTTGTTATTTTTCATTATAATTCATATGTATTGTACATTTCTATCATTTTGAGTGGTCGTACTTGAGCATTTTGCTTGGTAAAGTTTAAGCTCTTCTACAAAACATTGAATATAAATTAGATCCTATAGGACAATGTCAATATTACAATAAAATATTTGATTCTGTACATTTTCATCATTGGCTGCATATCCACTTACTGGTGGAAACGGTACAACATTTCATCATTTCACATTAAATTCATCATTTTCCTAACCAAGAGTTATTTACAAGCAAATATAGCATAATAAAAGTAGAATGTAAATTTAGAAAGAAGTCAACATCCAATTATATATATTTATACCATGGTTGCTGCGGTAACACCCATGGATTAAAAGTGATATTTTCCCGGTGATTTTTCCTGGGGCTATGATATTTTCCCGGTGTGGTGTCAAGCGAATTGGCCCAAAATTAAAATTCAATTAAAATTCAATTGAAGCACGCCAGAAAGTTTACTTTAGCAAGTTTACTTTAGCAAGTTTACTTTAGCATTGTAGCTGCCAGCTGTTATCTCCAGATCTAACTCTACCTGGGCTGCTCAGCAGTAAGCAGTAAAGCAGCTAGCTGTGGTAAATTCCTGTGGTATGAGAGCGGCAGGAGAGTTATATGTGGTAGGGCTGGTCCCATATAGGTGGATATGAGAGAGTAGTAGTAGCAGCAACTATGGTATAAAACAGTTGTGCCATGGCAACTTCGGGGTTATGGAATATCACCGCCCTTATCCCTCGGGCTTTGCCCTCAGGATCGGGACGGTTATATTCCATAACCCCTCGTTGGCCATGGCATAACTATTACATATATAATATATATTATATATTCATCATTTACTTATGTACAATATTGCCTGATAAATACACAGTTTTATTATAATTATCTTGCTCTCACAAGCATGCTCTATTTAAAGCCTAAAATTTTTGTCATTGTACCTCTCTTTTGTGAACAAGCATGATGATTGTTAGTATTATGCTTTTTTTAAATGACATACCTGAATATGTATACTTACATCGCAACTACAATTTCATTCTGAGATGTATAATGATATGTGTAGTGATCACACCAAACAACAGTGTTTACTTATTGTCAGACTATTATTTGGTATGTATAATTGTATGTTGTTTGTGTGTTATAGTTGTTTGTAGCTGCAGCTGAATTTATGTATCGTTTTTTTATGTAGTCTGGGTTAGTCGGTACAATATGTGTGAATGTTTTTGCTTTCATTTATAGTTAATATTATTTGTCTTTGTGATTGACCATTTTTATGTTTTTTATTTCCTTTTCTTTGTGATCCCATTGGTAGTTAATAAAAGGACTGACCAGAGTCAAGGAGTCAAGACTGTCACCCTGACACTTGTATTTGGATTAATTAAAATGATTTAAACTGAACAGAACAGGAAGAGAATTAGTTTAGCATTGTTGGGTGGACCTAGCCTAGTAACAGAGGGCCCGACAATATGAAACAAGTCAAGTTAACAAGAGGATATGATGCTTTAACTATTTGATGGTCAAACACTGATAATCTTGAAACTAATAACCAGATGTATATAGACAGTTAGCCATTTATATAGTAAAGGTCTTTTAAAACATGCTGTATGAGTTGTTTTTTTAACAACTAAAGTCAGAAACTGACAATAATAATTTTGTCACACAGAGCAATACTCTCGGGGTGCTAAACATTCTTTGCACGCATTATTCATGCACATGCCTTTACAAAAGTGTATATTCTTCATGGTATTGTGCTGTAGTTCACAGATGTCGTGTCAACATATAGTAGGGAAAAAAATTTATAACTTGGGCTATGTATACAACTCCAAAAATACTATACATTCATCAGCAGACTGAAAGATTATAGAAACTGCTACAATAATAAATCTGGTAATGTTGGTCCTCGTTATTTCAGTGTGGTCATTTTTGAGAGTATAAAATGTGATAATAAAATCAAACAAACTCTAGTTTAAGAAAATATAATACATTGACACAAACTATCTTCCTCAGTAAACCTTTTTTATTTTCATATGCTACAATAATAACCAGAAGATGTTTGGACTATCTTCGTGAATAAACATTACTTATTTCCATATGCTACAAAAATAACTAGAAGATGTTTTGACTTCTATTGGAAAAGCAATGGAATATAGGAGTTGTTTGCAATAGCTAAAAGTTTTGAGGAGACCAAAAAGTCAAGAGGTAGCATATAGATTACTTTATATTAATTTTAATTCTTATTAATTACTATCAAGTATTGAAACATTAAATAATTATATCATATTTAGCAAATATGCCTATTATTATGCATGTGTGATGAACAAATTTGTTCAGATAAATATATTTCTAATAAAGATGAGCACATTTATTAATAATAATAGATGCTTTTAAAAAACACTTTTTTTAATTAGTATTAGGTATTAAAATGATACTATTAAGGCTTGAATATAATTTTACTTACTATATTATTATAAAACTTTTAATCTTCTATTGTGAAGGACTTGCCAGTTGTTCTTAATCAAATAACTTTAAGTGTTATTGGGAGTTTTGTGCTGTCACTCATTCTGGGACTAGTCCTGGGACTACTATTTGGAGTCAAATACACAAGAAATTATTATGTATACAAGTCAACATATCAGTGAACAAAACTAACTTAAATAAATATCCACTGTATGAAGAAGAAGAAATTCCCTTTTAACTAAGTAGTTAGTCCTTATAGTTTTTGGACTAGTTTTGTCTTGGTTTAGTTATTTCAAACATTTTTCAATTATTTTAGTTAATTTTAAGGATTTTTTAATTAGTTGCACTGAGCTCAGTTCACGAATAACATTCTTTTCCTGTATTTCAGGAGATGAAATGAAGTTTGTCTTTGATTTATTATTAGATAATAGAACAATTTTATATGCTTTTTCTTTGCAGTTGAAATAACAATAAAATTGCTGGAGTTCATCATTTGTAGTTTACACACATTGTAGTCAAGACAACAGCAACTTCATTTTGGATGACAGTGATTAGTGTTTAAAGCAATTGAGAAGAAAACAAAATCAATAGGAATAAAATACCAAGCTTCCTTTGATAAGGTGTTATCAGCAACCTCAAAGAGCCGCCACTGCATTTATAGAATTAGAAGCACAAATTGAAAAGTGCAAATATCTGCATGGAGGTCAAATTTGTGAAGACCCAGAAATTTGGTTTGAAGAAAAACTTAACATTTTTACATGTAAAGCAATCTGTTAAAATTTCATATTTTTGTGAGGGGATGGGTAATTTGACCTTGGATAAAAACATGCTGTCTGTCTGTTAGCTTTCAGCCATGTTGTCAGAGTTTAGCTGTATATATGAACTGAATAGTGTTGGCTCTGAAAAAGTTACTTTAATACAGATTTAATTACTATAATAATATATCTTAAGATATAATCCATAAAATGCATTTTAGTAACTTTAACTTGCTGTGGCTAGCGGCATGCTGAACAAGAACATTATCTATGCATATCTAGATGAAGCAATCATTTCTTTCTGTTGGGGTCACATACAAATTTAGCATCAAGTAGAAATTCGGGTTGGAAGTGAGACAAAAAAAAAGAAATTCAATACATGTTTTACCAATTAGAATTTGTGCCACCAAAAGTCACACCCACTGCTTCATGTATGCCTTAACAATTGACATTTTCTAAATATTTCAAGAATTTCCAAAGCTTATCTTCATGCAGAGCAAATTTATGCAGGAAATATTGGATTACAGGTAGCTATCAGTTACCCAAATTATAAATTATTATTAACACTGTGCACGCAAGATACTTTAGTTAGGACAGAATTACTAGCATTTGAGAATATTATTAAAGATGTCTAGTTGCTTAGAAAATAGTATTGAAAGTGTCATAGTAGTATTTTAGAACCTAATGTACAACATATGGGAAATTCATTCCAATGACAGATAAAAGAGTATTAAACTCTATCACAAAGCTAAGTATGTTTGTGGTATTTAACACATTGTGGAACTGATATGTATAAAGTGACAGTTATACCTAACTGTTTTCACTCCAACTCCCATTATAATATGCCACTTGTATTGGAGACATTTTCATCATAATAACTATGTTACATGAATATATTGTGTAGCTAATAGTAGTTTCCTCAAAGAAAACGTTTCTGCAATGTTTGTATCCGCTGCCAGAATAAGTTGTGGTTGTTTTTGTTGTATATAAATAATTTCAGATAATAAACATTGCTGGTGTAAGATGTTGAAACTAATTCTTTATCAGAATCATTTATTATAATAGCTTACAAATTATGACTGTTTGTTTTTTGATATTTGTCATATTTTTACCTACAATTTAACACACTGAAATAACTAAACTTTAGAAGCATTCTATTTTTGCGTTTATAATTTTTTCCTTCCAGTTGTGACAACTAACTATATAAATTAGTGTCTATTTGGTTGTATATCTTGAGCAGATACAATAATTTATATATACAATCTGAATATGCTACAACAATAATATTGGATAGAAACTTTCTCACTTAAAGGTGTCTGGAAAAAAGCAAAGGAAAAAATTGAAAAATCTTGGAATGTATGTTATTGTTATTGTTGTCTATAGTATGAACACACTGAAATTCTTATGAGTTAGTTTAATTAATTCTTCAGTTGCCTCCCAAGATCCTGTCTCTGGCTCTTCTGTGTACTTCATTGATAGTATCCTGAGAAGGACATGTAGAACCAGTAGAATCTGGATCTGAATATACAGTAACCGTAATATCAATTGGATCAATAATTACAGTCGTGGGGGTACTTGTTGGATCAGAAATTACAGTCGTGGGGGTACTTATTGGATCAGAAATTACAGTCGTGGGGGTACTTGTTGTATCAGTATTTCGGCAAGCAGAACCATTCCCTGTCCAGCCAGACTGTGTACAAGTTCTCCTAGCAATAGTATTGTTTTCAGGTAGAACATAACCTGCACTTGTGTTACAGGTGTAAGTAGCCACACTTCCGATAAGCTGAGCATTACTGTAATGTATACGTCCATTACTAGGAACAGTCAAGGGAGCACAACCTATGTGAAATACAAAGCAATAACAACAACAACAATAACAACAATAGCTAATATAATTGCTTCTTTAGAGGTCAACACTGAATAATTTTGCATTCACTCACAAATTTATTCACATTCTACTATATGCACTTGTTCAGTTTTACATACTACCTATAGCTAGTAGGAAAAAAGCGAACACATCTCTGGAAGTTTAGCGTTTTACTATGTTGAATATGATTTGTACCAAACTCTGATTTTATAGGCTTAGTGGTTAAATTTAGATAGGTTAAATAATCTTTAAAAGAATAATTGAAGGAAGCACCATAGGTGCTATTCTCATGGTATTAGCCAGTATAGCTTCAAACATATTTGGAGAGTACATTATCAGGTATTAATATAGCTCATGCAATGATAATATTATGTAAATATTGTTTTAAGAAAAACTAAAAATGTAGGGGACACCCAGCAATAATTTTAATGTAAAACAAGAAATCTTTACTTCGTTAGCACATCCAAGAATACTCCAGGCTTGAAAATATATTTTATTCACATGTACATGAAGTAGTCAGCTTCGCATATTCTAAATTCACAATTTACCACTCACCACAGTCAAAAGTGTCCGAATTAGCAACCAGTGGATCAGGACAGAACAGTACACAGATATCATTAAGGTAGTAGGCACAACACTGATTAATTGTGGACTGTGGATTACCTACACATCTGGTACTGCCATTGTTGCAGTTTATACAGTCTAATACAAACATACATTAAAATATATTGAAAATGTAAACATTTTTGGAATATAAATAACATCAAAAATAAACATTTTTGTGTCCACAGTATCTAACTCAATACAAAGTAAAATAGGGTAGTGAATTAAAGCAATATATTTATGAAGTTCAGGTCAAATCATAGGCAGCTTTATATACAATGGAGAATTAAAGACACTGTTTAATCCAATGTTAAATGATAAATATTATAGCCTTAATTAATGTTATAGTTCTTTAATTTATTGCTGGCTTACCCACACATAAGGACTCTGGATTTCTACTACTATTTATCAAGTTTGAACAAATTGAACAGTTCGTTCGAAGAGCTGTAGAAAAGGGTACACTGACATTATCCTGTAAAGTGCTACCCGAACTAACTCTCGCAGTATTATTAGAGCTTCCACGAGGATTTGGTGTTGGGTAGAAAGAAAAGTTGGCGTTTAGGTTATGGGGATCTTCTATGCAATCAACTGCAACTTGTGCCACGATGCTGGTATTCGGAGCAGATTGTCTCTGATATTCCACTAGAATGCCTACACTCGATGCAGTGTTTTTTAATAGTCCTGAATTCAAGCACGTCACTTTAGATCGAACTATCCTCAGGAAAGGAGGAGCGTTACCGTCGCGAAAAATGAATAAAGAAGGTAACAGTCCTCGGTCAGAGAATTGGTCGTACATTCCTACGATGGAGTCGTTATCCGCTAGCACAGAACAATTTCCAAAAATAAGCTCTCCAGCTGGTGGTCTTGAAGTAGTATATAATTGTTGTGCAGAGGCAGCATGAACAAGGAACAGTAGTAGTAAAACCGGGAAGTCCATTTTGATTTGCTGGGCAAAGACAAGAACTGGCTGGCATATACTTTTTAATGATGATTTAATTCATTATATTTCTCAGGGGGACCTAAGCAATGTTGTGTTCATACTGTCCCAGTGATTGAAGTGTTGACATAGTTCTATTTCTGATTATTAGTCAGTAATGCTTGGAATGTTGATGGTTGGCTTCTTGAATCATTTCAATAAAAATGATTTTGCATTATGGCATCAAAAAATAAACTTTCAACATTACCTGATCAATCAACAAACTATTGTGACAATTCACAACAGAAATTTCAAAGCCTTATTTTTGTATGAGCTAGTGTATGAGAAAAATAAACTTTCAACATTACCTGATCAATCAACATACTATTGTGACAATTCACAACAGAAATTTCAAAGCCTAATTTTTTTTATATGTAGCTAAGTAAGATCATGTTTTTGCATCAATTCAAGGAAAAAAATCCCACACTGATCAATATCTGATATAGATCCAAATATCACCCAAATTTTTTATATAGTTTAATAATCGAGTTCACAAGATAAGTAGCTATGTGTATTTTTGAGAAACCAGAGAATGATATAATAAACGTTCAGTGTTTAGTAATTGCTTCAAATACTCAGTTATTCTAAACACAGATAATGAAAGAACGAGAGTGCCAAAATAGAAAGTGAATAAAAATTTGATAATTGTTGTACAATAAAGTGAAATAATAAAACATGCATTATTAAGTAAACAAATTTCCAATTATGTATCACTTTACAAATTACTCATTCATGTGAAGCAACTCATGTCAACTTTAAAAAAAAAATTCCTGCAATAATAACTTTCAAATTCATTAATTGACTTTTTTAAAGTTTGATTTCAAAACCTTTATTTAACATATAAAAGAAAACAGCTCATCCTGGTTACCGCTATAACTAAAGTGTGCTGAATGGTGTATGTTACCAAAATGGTTCTAGTCGATTTACTGATAATGTGTCAATGGACTATTTGAAATAATCTTAATTGTGCATGTTATGGTATATGTAATGATATTGATGATCTTTGAACAAATCTAGGTTGCTCAGGTGATGTGACAGTATACCACATGCTGTGTTTATCAAATGAAGCTGTCAGGTCAGACCAGGCTATAGCACTGCAACAACTATTGCCATCCAATAGTGATGTGTCAACTCCATCTCTGCGGAGTGAGATACACCCTCGCTGCAAGAGTGCCAGGATAAAGGCAAAAAGATCTAAAACTATTAAAGAACTTTGAACTCCACTAATAATTAACTTGTCTAATAGCTCTTCTCGTATTTACCTACCATTTATTCAGCTTACCTAAGTACAGATCCTTACCACATTATTTTTTTTCTGTTTTCAAACTCCTCCCTTTCTTAACCAACTCAGTTTTGTGTCACCTCACCTCTACTTAATGTAATCCCCCTTTCCCTAAATGTTGTTCTAAACTGTATCTAAAACTGTTGCCGCGCGAGCTTCTGCCGAACAAT